>Ga0208825_1000441_pt1 | contig 40602 bp, 36 predicted proteins | sample AD_UKC113_MetaG_FD_184450 | JGI IMG/M metagenome (GOLD analysis project Ga0208825, IMG submission 184450) | Active sludge microbial communities of municipal wastewater-treating anaerobic digesters from Hong Kong - AD_UKC113_MetaG (SPAdes)... | ecosystem: Engineered > Bioreactor > Anaerobic >... | reverse complement strand
TAAAGTGGAGGGACGTGCCTTGGTGATAAAGCCGGCGGAGAAGCGCTACATTTCAATTATTGGGATGGCATTGGTGGATGATCAGCCCGACTTGTGGCAGACTACCGGCAAGGATTTATTCAATTACTTGCTTAGCCGTTATGCCATCTTGCCGGAAGAGCAGATCGCCTTAGCGGAGGTTTGCCCAATCTCACCAGATGCAACTTATGGTTATGAAGTCGAGAATGCTATCAAAGTTGGTGGCGGGCTTACCAGCGGTTTTCTACGCGAGAAAGCTTACTTAGATAATTTGCTTGGTCCAGATGGAAGCATGATCACTTATGAGCGCGTGGGCTCGCTGGAATCTCCGGATAGCATTGTGGACGAATACAAGCTGACAGCTGGCACAAAAGAATTTACCCTTTATTTGGATATCTATTCTTTTGGCGTGATTAACGCACCACGTGGAATGGGCTGCATGGGAGCTTTTCCGCTTGGGGAGCCGTAAAAAAAGATTTGAGACAAAGAAAGTTGAGATAAAAAAGAGCTGGCGCGAAGGCCAGCTCTAATTTTCATCAAAGACTAATCCTCGTCGTGATAGACCAAGGTGCCTACAGCCTCGCCCTTGATAGCATTGATGAGCGCGTCAGGATCCCACAGGTTGAGCACCAAGATGGGAAGGTCATTTTCCATACATAACGTCACGGCAGTCGTATCCATTACTTCCAGTCGGCGGTTGACGGTTTCCATGTAAGAGAGGCGGTCAAATTTGACTGCTTCAGGATAAATATTCGGGTCACAATCGTAAACGCCATCTACCTTGGTCGCTTTGATGACAACTTCTGCGCCAATTTCAGTGGCGCGCAAAGCAGCTGCGGTATCGGTCGAGAAATATGGGTTGCCTGTGCCACCCCCAAAGATGACCACGCGCCCCTTTTCTAAGTGGCGGATGGCGCGCCGGCGGATATAGGGTTCAGCCACGGAAGGCATCTCAATGGCAGACTGCACGCGTGTAACCACATTCAGGCGTTCGAGCGCATCCATCAGCGCCAGTGCATTGATCACCGTAGCCAACATACCCATGTAGTCTGCTGTGGCGCGGTCCATACCGCTGTTTTCGCCCGTCGCGCCGCGCCAAAGGTTACCGGCGCCAATGACGATTGCCACTTCCACGCCCATTTCCTGGACGCGCTTGACCAGCTGGGCAATGTGCTCCGCCTGATTTGGGTCAATGCCATAACCGCCTGGGCTGGCGAGGGATTCCCCTGAGAGCTTGAGCAGAATGCGTTTGTACTTGATCGGTTCGGTTTGTTCTGTCACATGTGCCTCCTGGCTGCTAAAAATAGAGCCAACCTTGGGTTGGCTCTTGCGAATGCTAATCTTCTTCGGCTTGGGGTGCCTGGCTGGTTTCTCCCAAAGCCCAGCGGATGAAACGCCGGATGACGATGCGCTCCCCTAAGGAGCTGACTTTGTCATTGACCAAATCTAACACCGTTCTAGATTCATCCCGGATATATTTCTGGTTGAGCAAAACATGCTCGTCTTTGAACTTCTTCAGGTAGCCTTCCACAATCTTAGGGATGATGGTTTCAGGCTTACCCTCAGCGCGGGAACGCTCGGTGATAGCTTTAGTTTCCGCTTCGATGACTTCGGCCGGAATATCGGCTTCGGAGATGTACGTTGGGTTGGCAGCTGCAATTTGTAAAGCAAGTTCGTGCGCCAATTCCTGGAATGAGGCTGTTTTAGCAACGAAGTCTGTTTCGCAATTGACTTCCACGACCACCACTAAGCGCCCATCGCTGTGGACGTAGACTTCCAAGCGGCCTTCGGCTGCAACGCGATCGGCACGTTTTTCGGCGGTTTTCAACCCTTTTTCGCGCAATTCTTCCAGGGCAGCTTCCATATTGCCATTGGCTTTTTCTAACGCAGTACGGCAATCCATAATGCCACAGCCGGTTTTCTCGCGCAGTTCTTTGATCATATCAATGGTGATTTGCATAATTAAGGTTTCTCCAAACTTGTCTTATTCTTCTACTTCTTTATCTGCGTCTTCCACTTCGTCTTCAATGGCTTCATCAGCTTCCATTTCTTCGATTGGCTCTCTGACGAATATCTTAGCGCGAGTCGATTCGCCTAACAAATCCTCATCATCGAGTTCCAAATCTTCATCAATCTTGCGGGAGATCATAGAAGGTGTTTCCATTAGGACTTCTTCCTCTTCCTCTTCCTTCCCGCGTAGTAACCGACCTTCGATGACTGCATCAGCAATCTGACCGACAATCAGTTTAATGGCGCGGATGGCATCGTCATTTGAAGGGATGACATAATCCACAAGGGTGGGGTCACAATTGGTATCCACCATGGCAACAATCGGGATGCCTTTGATGTTTGCTTCGTGAGCAGCAGTGGCTTCGCGCTCTAAGTCGACGATGAAGAGCATATCTGGCAAGCGCTTCATGTTGCGAATACCGCTCAGACGGGTTTGCAAGCGATTGATTTCGCGTTGGATCAATAAGCCTTCTTTTTTGGTAAGCTGATTGATCTCGCCAGATTCCACCATCTTTTCCAGGCGGTTCAGTTCAACGATACGTTGTTGGATTGTTGACCAGTTGGTAAGCGTACCGCCTAACCAGCGTTGGTTAACGTAGGGCATACTACAACGTTCAGCTTCATCTTGAATGGTTTCCTGCGCTTGGCGCTTGGTTCCGACGAAAAGGATCGTGCCGCCATTTGCAACGCAATCGCGGACCTTCTCGTAGGCTTCATCCAGCAGCTTGACGGTCTGCTGCAGGTCAAGAATATGGATTCCATTGCGCTCCGTAAAAATGTAAGGGCGCATTTTGGGATTCCACTTGTTGGTTCGATGTCCGAAGTGGACGCCGCTCTCGAGGAGCGCTTTCATAGATACAGCGGGTGACATAATAACTCCTTTGCGTTTAGCCTCCGCCCAGCTTTGCGGCTGCTCCGAACCTTGAGGGCACGCAGGAGCGCCTATGCACGGGCGTGTGTAATAGTGTCTCTGGCTTTTGCCAGAGCGCTCAAAAGTATAACATATATTAGCCAAAGTCAAGAGGGAAACAAGCCCTTTGTAAGAGCAAAGTGATAATGTCCTAAAGTAGCAAAATAGATATGCCCTAATAAGATTAGGAGCTATGAAATGGGCGATCGCTGTGTATTGCGGAATCGTAGTGAGAAGTAAAAACATATTCTAGATAGCCTGTTTTCTAACCTGGGTCTCCTTTGAGGGAACATAGGAAAGGCGAACACAGTCTATATGATAAGATTGATTAAATATGAGGCTTGAATAGGACATTCACTGCGATTCTTTTGAAGGAGGGCCGCTATGCCTACTTTTGGAATGCCTTTTTCTGGATTGGCGCATGAACGCAAGCTCACTCACGAAGAGCTTATCCGCGCGATCCGCTTTATGGTGGCTGCAGAGTATGAAGCCATCCAGCTTTATACCCAGTTAGCTGATTCCATCGATAACAAGTTAGCCATCAGTGTGCTAAATGATATTGCCGACGAAGAGCGGGTACATGCTGGCGAATTCTTGCGCCTGCTGCACGAACTTGCTCCTGAGGAAAAAGAATTCTATAAGGACGGCTTTGAAGAAGTCGAAACCCAAATTGAAAAACTAAAAAAATAGCACTGATAACCCTATAGAGGGGAGCAAAGAAGATGATTTGCAGACCAGAAGGTAGAGCATGACGGTAAAAAGCAAGGTCACTTTTGTGTTTGGTTTGCTTTTGCTGAGTTTGGGCTGCCGGCTCAGCTCTCCGACGCCCGTTGCTTGGGTGCCCACGGCAACAGCTCAGCTGCGAGCGCAAACTGAAACCGCCTCTGCCCAAGCCCAGGCGACTTTGACGGCGCAAGTTACCAAAAAGCCTACATCAACCCCGACCAGTCTCCCGCCTACCCCAACCATAGCCGAGGATGGCCCCTGGTTGGTGTTTCCCAACCAGCCGGGCACGGGCTTCTACGCGCACGATGCGGATAGCGGCACGCTCATCCCACTCAACCTACCGCCAGCTCTGGATCCACTGGACTTAGCCAGCGGTATTTCACCCAATGGAAAGCACTTGCTCGTGCGTGCCGGTGAACTGGAGGCGTTGACCGACCTCGGCTTCTATCTGATCGAGGATCCTCGGCAGCCGGCTGAGAAAATCACACCGCTGCTTTCAGAGCAGCTTATCGCAGATATCCTAGCAGAAAAAGGAAAGCAGCCAAAAATGGCGCTCCAAGCAGTGCTGCAACCCAACCCAGTGAGCTGGACGGCGAACAGCCGTCAGGCTGCCATTCCCTTAGCACTCGAGGACCTCTCAAGCGATCTCTATTTATATACGCCTCAAACAGACTCATTCAAACGCCTGAGCGAGCGCTTTCAGCAGGAATTTGCGCCATACTGGGCGCCCGGGCAGAATTGGCTGGTCTTCCAAGAAGTCAATAGTTATGCCACGCCGGATAACTGGGAAATCTCGCTGGTGGGGGCTTGGAAAATGCCCAAACAAGATGAATTACGTTATCTCATCGTCCCCAAGGCAACAGGGTATTGGGAACACTACGTGGGCTGGCTGACCCACGAAGAGCTGGTGAGCTACACAGCAACCGAAACCGGCGGCACCGACCTCCACCTGAGTAACCTCAGCACTGGCAAATCCGTTGTCTTGTTTTACGGCGCCTTCGACGCTGTTTCGCTTGACCCTACCCATGGGAGCATTGCTGTCTCGGTAAGCGCTACGGATGGCAAAAGCGGCGGTCGCAAACCCGGCATTTACTTCTCGAAGAGCGGAGGCTTGCTCTTTGCTTTGCTGATGGAGGGTGAATATGAACATTTGGAATTTGCTCCCCAGGTTGGCAATTTTATAGCCACAGGCAAGAGCGGCGTCTTTCAATTTAATAGCAGTGGTATTTTAGCCCGGCTGAACGATGACCAGCGCCTTAGTTTCTCTCCGGACGGCAAATGGGCTATCGGTTGGGGCACAAATGGCGCACGGCTTTATTATGCTGATGGCATGCTGCTGCAAAGCCTGACCGAGCAGCCGGTTTCTGCTGTAGTTTGGCAAAAAGATGGGCAGGTTATTTACCTGCTAGAGCAAGATGGGCTTTACCAGCTGCGCTTCCCGCTGCTGCAGCACAAGCTTGTAACAGCGGATGTGTATCGTGGCAGCGAAGACGCGTTTGCCTGGCTGATGGGGCGTTAGTTTTCTTGCATCAGCCTAGACTGGCAAACCTGCTTTTGCTCTAGATATAATAGAACTAGAGATAATGAAAGGAGACAACCATGAGTACCATTTTTACTTGGTATGGACATGCCACGATCGGCTTGGAAACTGCAGGCGTGCACTTGTTAATTGACCCATTTTTCAGCGGCAACCCAGCAGCATCGGTAAAGCCCAGCGAGATACCTGCGGATTACATCCTCGTAACGCATGGACATGGCGATCACTTAGGCGACACGGTGGCAATCGCTAAGCGCACTGGCGCCACGGTCATCTCGAATGCGGAGATCTGCGGCTGGTTAGGGGCTAAAGGTGTTAAGACGCATGCGCAGCATATCGGTGGTGGCTTCCAATACCTCTTTGGCTACCTCAAGCTCACCTTAGCGCTGCATGGCTCCGGATTGCCAGATGGCAGTGAAGGCGGCAACCCCGTGGGCTTTTTACTGACTACCAATTCCGGCAAAAAGATCTACTTAGCTGGCGATACGGGGCTGTTTGCAGATATGCGCCTGATTGGCGAGGAAGGGATAGAGCTTGCTGCTCTCCCGATTGGCGATAACTATACCATGGGCCCTGATGATGCCCTGCGCGCAGTGAAGTTGTTGCAGCCCAAGGTGGTCATCCCCATTCATTACAACACCTGGCCGCTCATCAAGCAAGATCCGCAGGCTTGGAAGCAGCGCGTGGAAGCCGAAACCGAAACCAAGTGCGTCGTCTTGGCGCCAGGGGGAACCTATCAGGTGGAGGCGTAAACCCATGAAGCCAAACACAGATGAACGTCCTATCAAAACTGGGCGCATCCCACCGGGGCAATTTCTTTCCAAGCGCTTTCCGGTATTGCATTATGGCCCTATTCCCTCTTTTGACCCCGAAACCTGGACTTTCCGCGTGTGGGGTGAGGTGGAAAAGCCGCTCACACTCACCTGGCAGGAGTTCAGCCAGCTGCCACGCACAACGCTCACCTTGGACCTGCACTGTGTGACCAAATGGAGCAAGCTGGATACCGTTTGGGAAGGTGTCAGCCTTAAGACCTTGCGGGAGTTGGGCCTTGTTGTTCCAACGGCGGATGCGCATTATGTCATTCAGCACGCGGAATACGGCTTCACTGCCAACTTGCCAATCGAGGTTGTTTTTGCGGATAACTTCTTGCTGGCTACGCATTACGATGGCAAGCCGCTTACCCCTGAACATGGCGCGCCATTGCGGGGATTGGTCGGTTCCATCCCTGGGCGCGATGACCTTAAGGACGTCTACCTCTGGAAAGGCGCCAAATGGCTACGCGGGCTGGAATTTGTGGCGCTAGACCGCCCTGGCTTTTGGGAGCGGGCTGGATATCATAACGATGCTGACGTTTGGTTAGAGGAACGCACAGCCTAATTAGACTCAATTTTTTTGGGAAAATAAAAACACCGCCGTTGGAAATTACCATGGCGGTGTTTTGTGATGCTGTAAGAATTGGTTGGTGTTTACCTGCCTTGCCGCCAGGTGAGGAAAGCTAAAACTAAGCCGGCAATGAGGATCACCACGCCGACGATGCCAAGGATAGGTGAGCGCGTGCCGGTGGTCTCGTCCTGCTGGACGGATGCAGTGGCTTTCTGCGCGCCAAAATCAATGGTTGCCTGGTCGCCTGCCTTCACTTCCAGTGGGTAGCTCGTTACCGTGGTGGGGTTAAAGCCATCAGGGATAGCAACGGTAATGTTATAGCTACCCTCGGGGATGTTATCGAAGCATAATGGATCGGTGGTATCTGGGTTGCCAGCCACCGTTGTGCCGGTTAGCGAGACCTTACCCAGGCGGTCATTGATACTAACCACGCCACCGTAGAGATAATCTTCTCCAGTTGTGCGTGTGCCTGTGCCGTCGATATCATGGAAAAGGACTATGCAGATTTTTGCATAGCCTGGCTCGGGGGTGGGCGTGGGTGTAATCAGCTCGGGTGGCAGAGTAGCTGTCGGTTGGGCGGTTTCGGTGAGGGCTGGCGCTTCAACAACGCCAAGCAAGATTTTTGTGCCAGTAATTAGGTTGCAATTTTCATCCAACCCATTGAGTTGGATGATTTTATCGATGGGAACATTGGTGAGCAGGAAGATACGTGTGCAGGTATCTCCCTCTTCAACCGTGTAATAAATGCGTCCTTCAGCATCGGGTGTAGGGGTTTGGTAAACAGCTTGAGCCTGAGCCGGAAAGGCAGAGCGTGCAGACCAAACCAGCAGCGCTGTGCCTAAAAGCACGGCTGCGATCGCTATGGGTAGGAGGATCTTTCGCAGTTTGTTCATATTCACCTCGCATCTGGTTAGCATCATTATACTCATAATCTAAATAGAGCAATTTGGCAACCGTTTGATTTAGCTGTTTTTACTAGCCAGGCATTTGACCTGTAGATATCAATGAAGTACTAAAGGAGGAGACCTGCGGTCAACTTCCTCGCTCGGTCAAGAGACCGGCGAGAGCAAGAAGATCTGCGGTCAACTTTCTCGCTAGGTCAAGAGACCGGCGAGAGCAAGAAGACCTGCGGTCAAATTCCCTCGCTCGGTACCCTAAGGGCAGGCTACGCACTCTGGAGACTGGCGAAAACAATAAAATCTCAAAGGAATATCACAGCAGATTATGGGTACAATAATCCTGATGAAAGTAAGAAAAAACAGCTTAAGCTGTTTAGCTTTAATTATTGTAGGGATGCTCGTTGGTTGTGCTGCCCCAACTGTATTACCCGAGCCTAGTGCTACGCCATTTCCCTCTGAGACGCCTATCCCCACTGCTACCATCGACTGGTTTCCGCAGACGCCAACGCCTACCCGCGCGATAACCCAAGCCACACCTAACCCGCTCCAGGGGTTAACCCCGCCGGCTTACACCTCCGTTTATATTGAAGATAACTTTACCGACTCACAGCAATGGGAGCTTGGCTCGAGCTTAGCCGGCAACAGCGCATTTGGAGAAGGCAGCCTGACTTTGGCTTTGAATGGCACAAAAGGGGACCTAACGAGCCTGAGTACGCATGTATTACCTGCTGAGTTTTACCTGCAGATTACCGTCGACTCGGCACTGTGCACAGGTAAGGATGCTTTTGGACTTAATTTTTGGCAGGGCAGTGAGGCTGGCAGCTACCGCTTGCTCTTCACTTGCAACGGGCAAATGCGTGTGGAGCGGCGCACGGAAAACGGCAGCGCCATCTTGCAAGATTGGACCGCTGCGCGCCGCTTTCAGCCAAACGCGCCAGCGCGCAACCGCATTGGCATTTGGGCACAAGCTGGCAAGGTGTATTTTTTTGTGAATGACACCTTCCAAACGAGCATTGAGGTACGCAAAGGGCTCAAAGGCGGTTTAGCAGTGCTTGCCCGCGCGGAAGAAGGCAAAGCCGCTACGTTCAACTTTTCTCAACTTATCATCACCCAGCCATAGCCCGAAAAACGGGGATAAGGTTATAATGAGGTAAACTCTGACTGAAATGGAAGGATTGCCATGGATTACCTCACCAATCCAAGCGCAAGGCGGCATCAGTGGTATCAAAAGAAGGGAAAAGACACGCATGCTTTGAAAAGATTTCAGGCAGCAGCGAAGAAATCTCTATTTTCAGTTGAAATGGGGGAAAGATGCTTGCCACGGTTGAAGAAGAATACGCGTGGTGCTGAAAGGCATCCCGCTGAAAGGCACAATACCGCACAAGAGGAGATCCTTGATGTCTGAAAATCTCAAAATCATCGTTCCGATGGCTGGGCTAGGCAGCCGCTTGCGCCCGCTCACCTGGAGCCGGCCCAAGCCATTGGTTTCGTTAGCGGGCAGCACGGTACTCGATCATATGCTGGCGATGTTCAAGACCATCCCAGACCCCGAGAGCACGGAATATGTGTTCATTATGTCGCCCGGTCAGCGGGAGATGATTCAAGCCCACATGCAAAAGTTTCATCCGGGGATGAAAGTGCATTACATTGAGCAGCCCGAGAAAAAAGGTCAGTCGGATGCGCTTTGGCATGCACGCGAATTCCTCCAAGGGCAAGTTTTGGTGGTTTTTTCGGATACGTTGATTGAAAACTCGTTTGCTTTCCTCGATCAAGAAAAAATGGATGCGATAGGATGGGTGAAAGCTGTTCCGGATCCACGCCGCTTTGGTGTGGCAGAGGTTGATTCGTTAGGCTTGGTGCGGCGCTTGATAGAAAAACCGCGTGATATGAACAACAACTTAGCAGTAGTGGGCTGTTACTACTTCAAGGAAGGGCAGCGCCTGACCGAGGCGATTGAAGAGCAATTCAAGCGCAATATTTCACTTAAAGGCGAGTACTTCTTGGTGGATGCGATCAACATCCTGCTCGAGAAGAATCTGCTAATGCGCACCGAACAAGTCCAAGTTTGGTTGGATGCAGGTACCTCAGAAGCCCTGCTGGATACTAACCGCTATCTGCTCGAACATGGCCGCAGTAACGTATCCCAGCCGGTGTTCCAGGAGGATAATGTGATTGTACCCCCCGTCTTCATCCACCCAGAAGCGCGCGTCTCGACTTCAATCATTGGTCCTTTCGCCTCAGTAGGGGCAGGTGCTGTGATCCAAAACAGCCAAATTCGCGATTCGATCCTTAGCCCGGGCGTGCATATTACCAATACGCACCTGGAAGGTTCAATCTTGGGGCATGACGTGGTGATTAACGGACTGATGGGCAAGTTTAACTTGGGAGATAACTCCTGGGCAAATTGGTAGCAAATAATATTGTCACAATATGAAAACTTATTTAAAGGAGAATGCATGACCAAAGAAGTACTGGCAAGACGTGTTTTAGAGCTGAAACCCTCGGGTATTCGTAAGTTTTTTGATATTGCCGCCACCATGGAGGATGTGATCTCCCTGGGGATCGGGGAGCCGGATTTCACCACTCCGGAGCCGATCATTCGAGCAGGCATCGCTTCCTTACAGCGCGGAGATACCCACTACACCTCCAACCATGGCATCCTTGCCCTGCGGGAAGCCGTCGCTGAGCACCTGCAGGCGCTTTATGGGGTCACTTACAACCCTGCCAATGAAATTATCATGACGGTCGGCGTCTCGGAAGCGTTGTACCTGACATTCACCGCGCTGCTCAACCCGGGTGATGAGGTTATCATCCCGACACCTTGCTTTGTCTCCTATCAAGCTGAGGTAAGCTTGGCTGGCGGGGTGCCTGTGGAGATCCCCACGCGGATGGAAGATGACTTCGAGCCGCGCCTCGAAGATATTGAAAGCGCTATCACACCGCGCACCAAAGCCATCTTTATTGGTTACCCCAATAATCCGACTGGCGCGGTTGCCTCGCGGGAAACACTGCTGGCGATCGCGAACTTAGCCGAGAAACATGACCTATTGGTCATCTCCGATGAGATTTACGACCGCTTGGTTTATGGCCGCGAGCACGTCTGCTTTGCCTCCTTGCCAGGAATGGCGCCGCGCACTATCCTCATGGGCGGGTTTTCTAAAGCCTATGCTATGACTGGCTGGAGAATTGGCTACGTGGCAGCACCTAAAGAATATATAGATGCCATGGTGCGCATCCACCAGTACACCATCATGTCCGCGCCGACCATCTCGCAATATGCTGCGCTGGAAGCCTTGCGTATTGGCGAACCTTATGTGCAGGAGATGCTGGCTGAGTATGACCGCCGGCGCCAATTGGTTTGCAGACGGTTTAATGAGATGGGGTTGAAAACCAGTGTGCCGCACGGGGCTTTTTACGTCTTCCCGGATGTTCGTGTGAGTGGGATGGATGACGAGGAGTTTGCCGAGAAGCTGCTGCACGAGGAGCGTGTGGCTGTGGTGCCGGGGCGCTCATTTGGCGATGCTGGTATCGGCTTTGTGCGCTGCTCCTACGCCACCGACTATCACAGCTTGGAGATTGCTCTGGACCGCATCGAAGCCTTCCTCAAGCGGCACGCCGGATGAGGAGTAGTCACAGGCTAAGCCTTTGGCAGCGCTTGCCCCCCTTGACGTATAGGTTGCGTTGCATTAACTTTAACTTTGAGGTCATGCCAGAAGAAGCTATGACAAATTTAAAAAATGGGAGCAAAGATGCGGGCACTTAGCGCAAGCCGGATTGCCCGTATTTTACTGTCAGATTAATATACACAACAATTCAATTCTAAGGAGAGAACATGGCAGGTCAAATCAATGCGTTTGAAATAGCTCAGCAGCAATTCGATAAGGTGGCTGATCAGTTAGGGCTCGACGAGCAAGTACGTCAGATCCTGCGCTGGCCAGCACGCGAATTCCACATGCACATCCCGGTGCGCATGGATGACGGTACAATCCGCGTCTTCGAGGCTTTCCGTGTGCAACATAACGACGCGCGCGGACCGAATAAGGGCGGCTTGCGCTTCCACCCAGCCGAGACCATCGACACGGTGCGTGCTCTGGCGATGTGGATGACCTGGAAGTGCGCTGTCGCTGATATCCCCTTGGGCGGCGGGAAGGGCGGCGTGGTTGTTGACCCCGCGACCCTCTCGGTTGGCGAGAAAGAGCGCCTGTGCCGGGCTTATGTGCGCACCATGTGGCGCAACATTGGCCCGCGCCAAGACGTCCCTGCGCCGGATGTGGGCAGCACCCCGCAAATGATGGGCTGGATGATGGACGAGTACTCCCGCATCACCGGGCAATATACGCCCGGCGTCATCACAGGTAAGCCCGTGGGCGGCGGCGGGTCGCTCGGGCGGACGGAAGCCACAGGCTTTGGAGTCATCTACACCGTGCGCGAGGCAATGAAGCACCTCGGCTTGGAACCGTCAAAATGCACTGCTGCCATCCAAGGCTTTGGCAATGTGGCGCAATACGCCTCTATCGGCTTCACGGACACATTAGGCGGAAAGGTTATGTGTGTCTCCTGCTGGGATCGCGATGACAAAGTTTCGTATACCTTTAGCAAACCCGATGGCATCGACCCGCACTTCCTCATGAGCATTACCGATCAGTATGGCACTATCAATAAGGATAAGGCGCGTGCGGCTGGCTATCAAATAGAGGATGGCGGCGCTTGGATTACTAAGTCCGTAGACGTGCTCATCCCGGCAGCGCTGGAAGGGCAGGTGAACGCTGAGACCGTCAAATTGATTGATCCACGGGTCAAGATTTTGGCTGAAGCTGCCAACGGACCGACCACGCCCGAAGCGGATGTGGTGCTCAACGAACGCGGCATGTTTATTATTCCGGACTTCTTGTGCAACTCCGGCGGGGTGACCGTTTCCTACTTTGAAGGTGTGCAGAATGATATGAACTTCTACTGGCCAAAGGAAGAAGTGCTGGAGAAGCTCAACAATAACATGACCACGGCGTTTGGGAGTGTACTGGAGATGTCCTTGAGCCAGAACGTGAGCATGCGCGATGCAGCTTACATGGTTGCCATCCATAAGGTAGTGAAGGCGATGGAGCTGCGCGGCTGGATTTAAGCCGAAATTTAGGGGTATGAAAAACTCAGCCCGGCTGTGAGGCCGGGCTGAGAGGATAAGTTTATAGATATATATATTATAAATTACAATTATTAATACTATATTTTATATTACTTTTTTCAAAGATTGTTCCATTTATAAAAGGAGGACGAAATGGGAAATAAGAATGACAAGGTGGTTGGAGATAAAAATGCAGGCAATAAAGGAAAAACTGAAAAGGAATCAATAAATCTAACGAAAGCGTCTCATATTTCCTCGATAGGTTCGTTTGTTCTAAGTATTGTTAATATATTCGTTGGAAAAATTAAGATTTCTACATTTTATTCAGTTCTGATTATTGTTTGGATCATCTTTTTTGTTATGCTTATTATTAAAGTTATAAAAAAACAAATGATTACCTCAACATTTGCAAAATTGAATTTAGCTGTTTCCGCGATTGTTATTGTAATTTCATTATACAGTATGATATGGAATGGTATTACTTTTCATCCGCCCGATCCAACGCCTGTTCCAAATGGTACGGCAGTACAAACAGAAACAATACAACCGCCAACATCTACGTATACATCTACACTTACTCTTACTCCGACACTAACACCGACGCCTACGTCTACACCTACTAACTATGTAATTAATGTATGTGTTTTTGATCTAGGGTTGGATGAGAATAATGAGCCAATAGTAAAAACTAATGTAGACAATCTTGAGCGATTAGGATTTAATGTAAAAATTATTAATATTGACGAGAAAAGTTCTTATGAAGGTTGCGAGGTGCTTTATCTTTCTGATGGATGGATAAGTTTGCGGTCATTGCTTATTGATCAGACATACTTAAATCAAGTAATGGATAAAATGTCAGAATATGGAGGTCCAGGTTTACTCATAGGAAATCCAGGAAAGAATTATGGTACTTACACCTTAAAATTTTATGATGATATTACATTTTCAAGTCTATCAACAGAAGAAATAGCGAAAATGGGCTCATCAAAGATATATGTAGACAGCGAGTCCGATTTGTATCATGCTTTATTGAAAGATATTGGCGATTCTGACGAGGATAAAGAAATGTTACCAGAACCAGAGTCCCAGGTGGTTCCTATTGAAAGTGCAACAAAATCTTACTGGCCTCTAGTTGTAAATGAAAATTACCATTATTATGCCTTAGTTAGTTCAGGAATTACTGGTCCGCGATATTTAATTATGCCTGGTGGTGAATTTTCTAGCGCAGACCCCATACCAGATTATCTTTATGAAAGGTTTATTAAATGGTTAGCAAGGATACCAATAAATTAGTAGAACGATTTAATTAATTGAATTAAGCACATTCATTCTCCTCATTATGCCAATATTTTTGCATGGAGAGAACTTAGTCCGGGTTGTTACCATCTATAATTCGAACCTGCAGCTTGATCATATATGAAAAATAAAAGAAGAAGGCAAGGTATAATACGCCTCTATGACCGATCGTACCTCACCCGAAGCCCAGCGGCGTATTGCGCAAGAGCAGCGCACCGTCTCCAAGATGATCGCGCTGTATTGCCACGCACAGCATCATACGCAGGGCGGGCTCTGTCCAGAGTGCGCCGAGCTTTTGGCGTACGCTCAGGCGCGCATTTCCCATTGCCCCTTCCTGCCCGATAAACCCACTTGTGCCAAATGCCCGGTGCATTGTTACCAGCCAGCCATGCGTGCGCAGATTCGCCAGGTGATGCGCTATGCCGGCCCGCGCATGCTGCTACACGACCCGGTGGCTGCTTTCCAGCACTTAGCCCAAACGCTGCGCAAGCCCAGCCCGGCGGTGCAGAAAGCCCTCGCACGCAAAGAAGCCCGAGAGTAAATTAACCAAAAAGATGTATACAAACAGACCTTGTTTGTATACATTTGGGAAAAGATGTATACAAACTAGGCTTTTCAGTATTCATCTATTACGTGATGGATACGAACTTTACGCCTTAATCGCGCTCGCCGGTCTCCACGTATTTTGTCAGCTCTTCTACGCTCAGGTCAGTGATGCCGAGCTTATCAAGCGTGCGGCCCTTGCGCCAATAATCCGTGTTGTGAATGATGCACGCCAAGCGGATGATGGCATCAATCCCGCGCACGGAGACGCCATAGCGCTGTCCTAACGCTGCAATCGGGACCAAGCTCATCGGTACTTCTTCAAAGATATAGCGGTGCTGCAAGGTTGATGGCGCTTTGATGCCGTAGTAGCCTGTCTGATTGTGGATAGCTTCATACAGGTCCGCACCCCGGGCATCGTATGCCAAAGCGAGCCATTCCAACCCGGTGCGCGCGCGAAGACCCAGCGCTGAAGCCACGGTGCAGCGTTCACGGTCCACAACTTCCAAGAGCTTAGCCACCGAAGGGGAAACGCCATCGATATAGAATTGAAAATCGCCATGGGTAGTTTCAATCCAACCGGCGTTCAGCAGGGTAATCGTGGGGTGGAAGACGGCGCCCATGTTATTCAGCCCTGTCTTGAGCACGTTGCCGCCATTAACGTATTGGGGATAAACTGTATGCACGGCTTCAAGCACCTTTTGGTTCTGGGTGGCAGGTAAGGCAGCTAAGGGTACGGATTCCTTGATGCGGAAGATGCGCGCTTGGCTGGGGCCTTCGGAGCGGCTGGCGAAGATGAAGGTTTCAGCTTCGGCAATAATCGGTTTTGTGGTGCAGCCTTCTTGTAGGATAGTTTGGTGAAATTCGATGGCACCACAAGTCCGCCCAGGGTGCAGTAGGACAATTTGGCCATCCTGCAGGTAAGGTGCCATCAACTTAGCAACTTCACGGTGGGCGGAGGAAGGTATTACCACCATGATCAAGTCGGCGCCATCCAGCGCAACCTGCATGTTATCAGTGACCTTAGCCAGCCTGCCAAAGCCAGCCAGACCACCGGGATTTTCCAGGTCGATGCCGCCGCGTTCAGCGATAACTTCGATATTGGCGAAGGTGCGGTTATAGAGTGTGACCTCTTTGCCCATCAAGGCCATGTGCGCAGCCATGGATTTACCGCCATTGCCGGCACCAATTACTGTATATTTCATGTGATCATTCATCTTAATTCCTTAGAGAAACTCTGCCAAGCGCTTGCGCTCGGGGAGAGGTTGATTGGCAGCGTCGATTGCTTCGCAGCTGCCATTGATAATGCGGGTCTGAATTCTGCCGCGGGCAATTTTGCTCGCGCGCAGGTGAGGTGCGTCCAGGATGCCCCCCCGTACGGCTTTACCCAAAGTAGCAGGGTCAGTGAGCGGGTCCTGCACTAAGGGACCAGCCAAATTTCGGATCGCTTGAAGTGTAACCTGGGCTTCGGCAATGAGGTGGTCCTTGCGCGCCTGGATGGCGGGGTCGGCGAGCATATCCGGCTGCCCTTTGAGAGCGTTATTGATAGCTTGACGTGCCATCAGGCTGGCGTCGATGACGTCATCAGCGGTAGCGGCGTGGTCGGCTTCGGTGTGCCCGACGATGTGCACGATATGCGGCTTGAGCGCCATCTGCAGATAAATGCTAGCAGAAAGGTGCGCACGGGCGGCGTTGGGTTCGAGCGGGTAGCTGAGCAAGCCGGTACGCGTCTGCCGCCAGATATGGAAACTCTCGTCTTCTAAGGGGGCGATCATCTCCAGAATTGCTGCCATCTTAGCCAGGTCCATAGCATCAGAGGTTCCAGGGGGGCTGTTGAACATCATTTGGGCGATGTAATCTTGCACGCCAAATGCTTTGGCATTATAGGCGGAAAGGTACGCTGAGGTCACGAAAATTACATCAGGGGCATCACGCATACCCCAGTGGTGGGGCTCGTTGAGCTCAACCGGTACCTGGTGCGCGCCATACCAGCGCATCACCTGTTGGTGCAAGTCAATAGACTCTTCCAGGTCGTAGGGTCCGCGTCCGTCCATCTGATTGAACCAAAAGAGCGGGATAGCGCACCAAGCGTTGTGGATCGTCTCCATATAGAGCTCAGCTAAACGGATAAAATCATCCGTGCCGGAATAGGTGCGCATGAGCGGGTAATTGCCGCGGCGGGAGGCGGCAAAGAGCGCGCGGTAGTCCTCAGCAGAGCGTACTGGCACGCCGCCGGCGCCTTTGGCGCGCGGGTTTTGGCGCTCCGGGTGGAAGAAATTTTCTTGCGCATCCTGGTCAATGCCCAGGGAAATCACGTCCAAAACGCGCGCTTCAGCAATCTTTTGGATGCCCTCGAGCGTGGCTTCCATTGTCGGCAAGCCAAAGTGATGCCGCAGGATGGGGTAAGGCGCTTTCCAGGCGATACGCTCGATGGTGGTTTGGGGGTAATTAGCTTCGGTTTGCGGGCCGGCTGCTTCGCCGCGCAGATAGGCTAAAAGCTCTTCCGGCGGCTGGCTGCCATCAAACACGCGCTCGAAAAAGCCAGCCATAGCCTCGGCTTTGGCTGCCACGGGTGGCGTGCCGCCAAAGACAAACTTGACGCCTTGTTGGCGTAGGTCGTCCGCAGCCTCAGCGAACTCTGCCAGCAAGCGTTCACCCGTTTCGGGCGTCAGGCGATACGAAACGCCGACCAAATCGGCATTTTCCTCGCGGGCAGCCTGCAAAAAGGTTTCGATCGGTACGGCTGGACCTAAAAAGACCGTGCGCCAGCCGGCTAGTTCTGCTAAGTGTAAAAAATTCATCACGCCCGCCACGTGGACGCATTCCCCCAACGCTCCTGCCACTACGGTTTTCATGGTTGCTGCCTCCTGTTACTTTGCGTTACAAGTTGAGCGGTCACGGCTCGTGACCTGAGTAAGACATTTGGACCCCACGATTGGGGTGAAACAAGATTTAACGAAGTGGATTTATTTTACCTGAATTTCGTCTGTAAGAGCTAAGTGTGTAAGAGCTGTAAGAACAAAGAGATAATATCCTATACTAGCAAAATTGAAAAGTCCTCAATATGATTAGAAGCTATATAATGGAGAACCTCAATGACATGTAAGGAATTGGCCCCAAGGATGAAAGTAGCACAGGTATTAGATCACAAGAACACAAAAATCTAGTTAGCTTGTCAACGGAATGGTGTTTTGGGTGGTTAAGACATGGGCAGGTGTCCGGTATTTTCGCAAATTTGTTCGCGGGGTTAGCGCAAAGCGTTGCCGCTAGCATGATCAAGTTGACTGACCATTGCTCTCGTTGGTGGAACGCTTCATTAAAATGCCAGGGTGGGGCGCTGGCTCCAATATGGGTTAGCCCGCGTCCCTTATCCTGAACATTTGCGTCATAGAATATGACCCTGCGTGTGCCGTTTGGCACTAGCCTTACTTTTAGCGCAGGATAGCTGACAAGTAAAGATAATATGGATTTGCTACCTGTTCCATATCAAACACGCCGCCGCCATACGTCCCGGCATAGAGCCTGGTTGGCGTCACTGGGTCTATGGCCAGCGTGCGAACATCGGTGTTGGTCAGACCGGCGTTGACCTCGCTCCAGTTCGCGCCGCTATCCGTGCTTTTGAACACGCCGCTCCATGGCCCAGCTGCGTAGAGCGTGGTCGGCATCGCCGGGTCTATGGCCAGGGCGAAAACCCAGGTGTCTGTCAGGCCGATGTTGACCCAGTTCCCGCCGCTATCTGTGCTTTTGAACATGCCGCTCAATGTCCCGGCATAGAGCGTGGTCGGCGTCACTGAGTCTATGGCCAGGGCGAAAACCCAGGTGTTGGTCAGGCCGGTGTTGACTGCGCTCCAGTCACCGCCGCCGTTGGTGCTTTTGAACACGCCGCCGCCCCATGTCCCGGCGTAGAGCGTGCTTGGCGTCGCTGGATTTATCGCCAGGGCCCAAACATCAGTATTGTTTAAGCCGGTGTTGACCGCGCTCCAGTTTCCGCCGCCGTTCGTGCTTTTGAACACGCCGCCGCCATATGTCCCGGCATAGAGCGTGGTCGGCGTCACTGGGTCTATCGCCAGGGTGGAAACAGAGGTGTTGGTCAGGCCGGTGTTGACCGCGCTCCAGTCACCGCCGCCGTTGGTGCTTTTGAACACGCCGCCCCATGTCCCGGCGTAGAGCGTGGTCGGCGTCACTGGGTTTATAGCCAGGGCGTGAACATCGGTATTGGTCAAGCCGGTGTTGACCGCGCTCCAGTTCGCGCCGCCGTTGGTGCTTTTGAACACGCCTCCATCTGTCCCGGCATAGAGCGTGGCCGGCGTTATTGGATCTATGGCCAGAGCCCTAACCCAGGTGGCGGTCAGGCCGGTGTTGACTGCGCTCCAGTCACCGCCGCCGTTGGTGCTTTTGAACACGCCGCCGCCCTCTGTCCCGGCATAGAGCGTGGCTGGCATTATTGGGTTGATTGCCAGGGCGCGAACAGAGGTGGCGGTCAAGCCGGAGTTGACTGCGCTCCAATTCGCGCCGCTATTGGTGCTTTTGAACACGCCGCCGCCATATGTCCCGGCATAGAGCGTGGCCGGCGTCGCCGGGTCTATGGCCAGGGCGAAAACAGAGGTGCTGGTCAGGCCGGTGTTGACCGCGCTCCAGTTCCCGCCGCTATTGGTGCTTTTGAACACGCCGCCGCCATATGTCCCGGCATAGAGCGTGGTCGGCGTCACTGGGTCTATCGCCAGGGTGGAAACATAGGTGTTGGTCAGGCCGGTGTTGACTGCGCTCCAGTCCCCGCCGCCGTTGGTGCTTTTGAACACGCCTCCATCTGTCCCGGTATAGAGCGTGGCCGGCGTTATTGGGTCTATGGCCAGGGCCCTAACCCAGGTGTCTGTCAGGCCGGTGTTGACCGCGCTCCAGTTCCCGCCGCTATTGGTGCTTTTGAACACGCCTCCATCTGTCCCGGCATAGAGCGTGGCCGGCGTTATTGGATCTATGGCCAGGGCGCGAACATGGGTGTTAGTTAAGCCAGTGTTGACCGCGCTCCAGTTCCCACCGCTATCCGTGCTTTTGAACACGCCGCCCCATATCCCGGCATAGAGCGTGGTCGGCGTAACTGGGTCTATAGCCAGGGCGTAAACATCGGTGTTGGTCAGGCCGGTGTTGACCGCGCTCCAGTTCCTACCGCTATCCGTGCTTTTGAACACGCCGCCATTTGTCCCGGCATAGAGCGTGGTTGGCGTCACTGGGTCTATGGCCAGGGCGAAAATGATTCCACCTTCAGGCCCATAGCTGGTCCAGATATTGATCCCAGCGGAAACGGTATGTGGCTGGCTCAAGCTTATCAAGAGAGCCAGCAAACAGATAAGCAGAATTTTTCCGAGTATGGTAATGCGTTGCATGATGATCTCCTTTTATTAATAGTGGTCAACGGTAGACTGCCCGACTCCCATGAGCGAGTCAATGCTTAAACATGTGGATTGAAAATACACGACGATTATGCACTCCGTATTGACATCCGAAGGAAGTATGCTGCTTCAATTGTGTTTGATTATCTCAAACAATCAATAGTAATTAAGATAATTATATTATAACATCAACGATAAAAGTAAATTACTTTGCTCTTACATGCAAAACCTATGCTGACGATAATATCTATCGAAAAGTACAAAATTAAATTTCCAGCAACAGGATGTTTATGTTGTGACTTGACATATCTGTTTTCCTAAAACCTCATTTTCGATTTCATAATGTCTAGGTATTGAATTAATTTAGGGAACCAACCAACGCTAAGCTTTGAGAGCTGCATGATCATTTGTACGGATGCTGTCTTTTTCCTTCTTCTCATTAAGATAGAATAAAGCCAAAGAGAGGTTTTAAGCATTGTTGCTATGCTAAATGTCATTACGGTTTCAGAAGCTCAACAGTTAATCGCCGAGAAATTTGGCCAGCTGCGCATGCCTGTGGAGCAGGTGAGGTTGGAAGCGGCGCTTGGGCGCGTGCTTGCAAGCGATTGCCTGGCGACCGATTTTGTGCCGGATTTCAACCGCTCTACGGTGGATGGCTACGCCGTACGCGCGCAGGACGTCTTTGGCTGTTCCGATTCCATCCCGGCGCTCCTGATGCAGATTGGGGAAGCACACATGGGCGAGCACACTACGCTGACTATTCACAGCGGCGAATGTGTCTACGTCCCGACCGGTGCGGAAATCCCAGCTGGTGCGGATTGCGTCATCACGTTAGAAGACACCGAGCCGCTTGGCGACGGTACCATCGCGGTGTATAAACCCGTTCCGCCAGGTACCAACCTCATTTTCCGAGGGGATGACGTCAAGCCCGGCGATTTAGTCTTGCCGGCTGGGCGCAGGTTGAACGTCGCGGATATTGGCGCGCTGGCAGCACTCGGGCAAACCAGCGTATCCGTACGCCAGGCTCCGCGTATTGCGGTTATTTCTACAGGTGATGAGATCGTTGCCTCGGGGGAACCTTTACCGATGGGCAAGATCCGAGACGTGAACGCACCTATGCTGCTGGCGCTGGCGCAGGAGGCTGGAGCCAGCGCGGATTTCATCGGTATTATTCCCGATTCTGTGCCGGATGTACGCGCAGCCCTCGAAAAAGCCCTTGTGGGGCATGACCTGGTCCTGCTCACGGGCGGCACGTCGGTGGGGGTGAAGGATGCCGTCCCGCAAGTGGTCGCAGAGCTGGGCGAGTTGCTGGTGCACGGCTTAGCCGTCAAGCCGGGCAAACCCACGCTCTTTGGTCAGGTGGGGGGTAAGCCCGTGTTTGGCTTGCCGGGCAACCCCGTAGCAGCCTACTTTATGGCTTATTTGCTGGTGAAGCCACTTTTGGCTTCTATGCTCGGCACGCATTTTGATGAGCGCAAGGTGAGTTTGCCCGTGGCACGCAACGTGCCTTCCAATCATGGGCGTGAAGAATATGTGCCGGTGGTTATCCGTGAGGGCAAAGCCCAGCCCATCGCCAACAAATCCGGCTTGATCACCACGCTCGCTAACACCGACGGCTTCTTATGCATCCCACGTGATAAAGAAGGCCTGCGGCAAGGCGAGACCGTGGAAGTGACACTCTTTGAGAGGTAATATGGCTTTCGAATACTTAACGAACGTGCCTTTGGAAAAGGCGCGCCAGGATTATCTAGACGCCCTGCAATCAGTAGGGCTTAAAGCAAGCAGCGAAACACTGTTAACCTTAGAAGCTACCAACCGTGTAACCGCGTGCGCTGTTTATGCCCGCATCAGCTCGCCGCACTACAATGCTTGTGCCATGGATGGCATTGCCTTGCGCGCCAGCCAAACCTTTGGCGCCACGGAAACCACGCCGGTCCGCCTGCCCGAGGGCACTTACCAGTGGGTCAATACCGGCGACCCACTGCCTGAGGGCTGCGATGCCGTGGTAATGGTGGAGGACGTCGTGCAGGAAGGAGGCGCGGTTGTGCTCTATGCCGCTGCGGTCCCTTGGCAAAACGTACGCCAAATTGGGGAAGACATCAGCGCCGGCGATATGATCCTACCTTCCTATAGCGTGCTCACGCCGGCTGCGATCGGCGCGCTGCTCGAGTCCGGCGTGCTTGCGGTGGAGGTAATCACCCAGCCAATGGTAGGCATCATCCCTACGGGGAATGAAATCGTGCCGCCCACTGAGAACCCGCGCGAAGGGGATATCATCGAATCCAACTCGGCGATTTTCAGCGGCATGCTGCAGGAATGGGGTTGCAAGGTACATGTTTATCTTCCCGTGGGCGACTCGCCTGACCTGATTGAAGCGGCGCTTAGGCAAGCCTTAGCGGAATGCGACGCCGTGGTGCTCAATGCCGGCTCTTCCGCCGGGCGCAAAGACTATTCCCTGGATGCTATCCGCAAGGTGGGCGAGGTGGTGCTGCATGGCGTGGCGATCAAACCGGGCAAACCAGCAATCCTGGCCTATGCCAAGTCCGCAGACGACAACCGTGTGCAACCCATCTTAGGCCTGCCGGGCTATCCAGTCTCGGGCATCCTGGTGCTGGAGCAGCTCTTTCGTCCGGTGATTGAGCAGCTAACCCGCCGGCCAGCAGCGAAGCCGCAATTCATTCAAGCACAGATTACGCGCCGGCTGACCTCATCGCTCAAGTATTATGAGTTTGTGCGCACGCGCTTGGGCAATGTGAACGGAAAAATCGTGGCAGTTCCGCTAAATCGTGGTGCAGGTGTGGTGACTTCGTTCGTAAAAGCGGATGGGATTATCCATATCCCGCAAAACACAGAAGGCTACGAGGCTGGGGAACTAGTGAACGTGCAGCTGGTGCGCGACCTGGATGAGATCAACCGCACCTTGGTGATCACCGGCAGCCACGATCCCCTCTTGGACGAGGTAGCAGACATCCTCAAGCGCCAGTGGCCCGAAAGCGCGGTGGCTTCATCGCACGTGGGCAGCATGGGCGGCATTATGGCGGTCAAGCGCGGCGAGGCACATATGGGTGGCATCCATTTGCTGGATGAAGCCAGCGGCACCTATAACATCCCCTACCTACGCAAGTACTTCCCGCAGGGCGGCGTGGTGCTGGTGGAGTGCGTGCAGCGCACGCAAGGGCTGATGGTCCCAAAAGGCAATCCATTGGGGATTAAGGAATTTAAAGATATCGTTGGCAAGCGCTACGTGAACCGCCAAAAGGGCAGTGGCACACGTATCTTGTGCGACTTTTTAGCCCATCAACAGGGCTTGGATACGAGCCTCATCCCGGGCTACGAGCGTGAAGAATATACGCATACCGCGGTGGCGGCGGCAATCGCAGCCGGGACAGCTGATGCTGGCCTGGGCATCCTTTCGGCTGCACGCATTTACGATCTCGATTTTGTGCCCATTTGCGAAGAGCAATACGATTTACTCGTGGATGAAAACGCTTTTGAGCTGCCGATGGTGCAGCGGTTGCTAGCAGTGTTGCGTGGGGAGGAATTCGCCCGCCGGCTGGCTCAGATGGGCGGCTATACACTACTTCATCCCGGGGAGGTGCGGCAATGGAACTAAGTCATCTCGATGAACAAGGCAATGCCCGCATGGTGGACGTCTCAGCCAAAGTTGAGACCTTGCGCAAGGCAGTTGCGAGCGCTTTTGTGCGCATGAAACCGGAGACTTTGGCGCTCATTCAAAGCGGCGGCATCGCAAAGGGCGATGTGTTTGCTACGGCGCGCATTGCTGGCATCATGGCTGCCAAGCGTACACCCGAAATGATCCCGCTCTGCCACCCCATTCCACTCACCTTCGTGAGCGTGGAGCTTGTGGCGGTGCCACCGGATGGCGTGCGCATCACCGCCACTGTGGAAGCTATGTACAAGACCGGCGTAGAGATGGAAGCCCTGACTGCAGCTAGCGTTGCTGCCCTGACAGTTTACGACATGTGCAAAGCCGTTGACCGCAGCATGCAGATTGAGTGCGTGCAACTCGAACATAAAAGCGGCGGCAAATCGGGCACTTTCCAGCGGGAGTAACCGTAGGGGTAGCACTCAGTTCTCGTCGGTCTCCTGAGTGCGGAGCCTACCCGTAGGGTACCGAGCGAGCAATTTGACCGCAGGTCTCCCTCATTCCAAGACCTAAACGGTCACACGCTCTCCATAGTCTGGAGATTATGCAAAAACACGTTTCCCTCATAATGAGTAAGTAAAGCCTACATATAGTTTCATCGTGAGCTTTGGGCAGGTTATAATCTGCAATAATGTTAGATCAATTTGGACGCAATATTATTTACCTGCGCCTCTCGGTGACCGAGCGCTGCCAGCTGCGCTGCACCTATTGCCGCGTGGAGGAGGGCATTTGCCCCAAGGCTAAGGAGCTCAGCCCAACGGAGTACGAGCGCATTGTGCGCATGTGTATGCAGCTGGGCATTCAAAAAGTGCGCCTGACCGGCGGCGAACCGCTACTCCGCAAAGATATCCTCGAGATTGTCAAGCGCATTGCCCAACTGGAGGGCTTGCAGGACCTTTCGATGACCACCAACGCGCAGATGCTGCCCGGTAAAGCCCAGCTGCTCAAGCAGGCTGGCTTGCGCCGGCTCAACATCAGCTTGGATTCGCTCAAGCCGGAGGTTTTTCACGACCTTACCGGTGGGGATATCCACCTGGTGTTGCAAGGGATGAAGGAAGCGGTGGAAGCGGAACTGCTGCCGCTCAAGCTCAATATCGTGCTTGTGCGCGGCATTAACGATGGCGAAATTGACGATTTTATCGCCTTGACGCGCGAGCACCCCATCGACGTGCGCTTTATTGAGCTCATGCCGATTGGCGACCGTGGCGAAAACGCGACACGGCGTATCTCCAACCAGGAAGTCTTGAACGCCCGGCCTTATTTGCAGCCTGTGCCGGCGCGCTTCCCCGGCCAGCCCTCGGTGGACTATCAAGTTCCAGGTTACCGGGGGCGGGTGGGCTTCATCAGCCCGATTTCGCAACAGTTTTGCGCCGATTGCAACCGCATCCGCGTGATGAGCGACGGCACGTTACGCCCGTGCTTGGGTGTGGATCGCGAAATCCCGCTCACCAGCGCCTTAGCGCAGGATGACGAGACTCTGCGCGAGGCTATTCAAAGTGCTATTTACAAAAAGCCAGCAGCGCATCGCTTCGAAAGCTGTACTTTTACGGAGCGCAACATGAGCCGCATTGGAGGATAAGGTTTGGCAAAAGTTGTATCGGTCAATATCAGCGCAGAAACCGGCACGGTCAAACACCCGGTGCCCCAAGCCGTTTTCCGCGAGAACTATGGCATCGAAGGCGACGCCCACGCCGGACCCTGGCACCGCCAGGTGAGCCTGCTCGACCAGCAAAGCGTGGAGAAGATGATTGTGCGCGGGGCGACAGGCTTGGTGCCTGGCATTTTTGCTGAGAATATCACCACGGAAGGCATCGAACTTTACTCTCTCCCGTTAGGTACGCACTTGCGCGTAGGGGCGGTGGAGCTGGAAGTAACCCAAATTGGCAAGGAGTGCCATGCGCACTGCCAGATTTACGAGCAGGTAGGCATGTGCATCATGCCCAGCGAAGGCATCTTCACACGCGTGCTGCAAGGCGGCGTGGTGCAGGCTGGGGACGAAGTGGTGGCGCTGCCCAATGTGCGCGCAGCGGTCATTACCGTCAGCGATAAAGGCGCGGCTGGCTTGCGCGAGGATAAAAGCGGGCCGGCGCTAGTAGAAGCCCTCAAGGGGCATGCCCAGGTGGTCGAGATTGTCCTTATCCCAGATGAACGCGCACAGATTGAAACCGAACTCGTGCGCTTAGCTGATAGCGGCAAGGTAGACCTGATTCTTACCACAGGCGGCACGGGCTTTGCCCCGCGAGACGTTACTCCAGAAGCGACGGCCAACGTGATCGAACGCTTAACCCCTGGAATTACGGAAGCCATGCGCGCCGAGAGCGCCAAAATCACACCGCACGCCCAGCTCTCACGTGCCATCGCCGGCATCCGCGGACGCACACTGATCATCAACTTACCGGGCAGCCCGAAAGCCGCCGTGGAAAACCTGCAGGTGTTCTTGCCAGCTTTGCCGCATGCCGTGGAAACTTTGCGCGGAGAAGCTTACGAATGCGGAAGCGGGCGGCAAGCGCACGCTGCGCACCCTCAATCTCAAGATTAAGCTCGTAGTATTCGATCGTTAGTTTCAATCAGGCAAGTTTGATTCAGACGGGGGATCTAAGGCTGGCTCGGGTGGGCGTTCGTGCCAGCGCAGCCAGAGCGCTGTGCCATCGATGATGGCACTTAATACAGTAATGTAAATCTTAGTTTGCACAACGGTGAACACGCTTTTCGTTCAAAAATTTGGATAGGGACGACAGGGTTAGCGGAAAACCGTAATAAAAAGAGATTTGTGGGTTGTTTCCTCTTCTGCTCAATAAAGACGGTCTGCTTCCGCAAGGGTTTTTTGCAATTTCGTAAAATATCCTCTTGATTAGAACCCCCTCAGGTATAATACGGATGTTCTTCGACTCATTGCTCCTAAATCAGAAGACATGGGCAGATGAGCGGTAATCTGGGGCAAATCCCAAGCGCCTCCGGTTCAAGGGTGTTGTTGGAAACGGCAGCGCCTCCCGTTTGGAAAGGAGAAGCGTATGAAAAAGTTGTCTATTCTTTTAATTGTGGGGGTTATGCTCCTCAGCCTGGCGGCTTGTGCCAAACAGGTTGAGAACCCGGTCATCCGGCTTTCTACGACCACCTCGGTCAATGATTCCGGCTTGATGGCTTACCTGCAGCCAGAGTTCGAGAAGGATACGGGCTATAAGCTCGAGATCACCTCTGCCGGCACGGGGGCTGCCATCGAAAAGGGCCGCATGGGCGATGCCGACGTGCTGCTCGTGCATGCCAAAGCTTCCGAGGAGGAATTTATCAATGAGGGCTATGGCGAAGAGCGTGTGCCATTTATGTACAACTACTTCGTCATTGTCGGGCCCGAAGCGGACCCTGCCGGCGTGAAGGGCAGCACCACCGCTGCGGAAGCCTTCCAGAAGATCGCCGATGCCCAAGCCACTTTCGTTTCCAGAGGAGATGATAGCGGTACTCATAAGGCTGAGCTAAAGATTTGGAGTTCTATTGGTATTGACCCGACCGGTCAACCTTGGTACGTCTCCGTAGGCGATAGCATGGGTAAGACCCTGACTGTGGGCGATGAAATGGGCGGCTACGTCTTCACCGATAAAGCTACCTACTTAGCCCATGATAATAGCTTGAGCCTGCTGCTAGAAGAAACCGAAGATATGAAGAACACTTACTCCCTGATCGCGATTTCACCCAAGCGCTTTGCGGACACCAACGCCGAAGGTGCGCAAGCTTTCATCAAATGGATGACTTCAGAAAAAGCCTCCAAGATGATTGAAAGCTACGGCGTGGAGCAATATGGCGAGCAGCTCTTCTTCGTCATTCCGGTTGAGTAAGCTTTGCGATGCATAAGGATGAGGGCAGGCGCTCTGCCCTCATACCTTTTTCACCCAGTTTTGCTAACAGCTCCACGCAATCGACGCTTTTAGGTAAGACTTTGCTTGCCTCATGACCACACTCAGTGAAATCCTAAACTTGCTTTTTGGCCCCGACCCAGAGCTGCGCCAGATTATTCTAACGACGCTGCGCATGTCTTTTGCTAGCACAGCCATTTCAGCGCTGCTCGGGATACCGCTCGGGGTGCTCTTGGGCGGCAATAACTTCCGTGCCAAGCCATTTGTCTACCGCGTGCTGCATACGCTCATGGGGCTGCCGCCGGTAGTCGCTGGTTTGGTGGTCTTCCTGCTGCTCTCCCACAGCGGACCGCTGGGCACCCTCAAGTTAGTTTACACCGTCACGGCTATGGTCATTGCCCAGGTGGTGCTCATTACTCCCATTATCACTGGCTTAGCTGCCAATATTGTCTCGGTCAAAGCGCCGCTGATCCGCGAGACAGCGGCGGGCATTGGGCTTACCCCTTGGCGCGCGGTGCTCTATACCGTGTATGAGTGCCGCACGCAATTCGTCTCGACCGTGCTGACGGGTTTTGGACGCGCCATTGCCGAGGTGGGTGCCGTGCAGATGGTCGGCGGAAACATCCAGTTCAAAACCCGCGTGATGACCACTGCTATCATGATGCAAACGAATATGGGGCATTTTGATATTGCCATTGCCTTGGGTATTGTTTTGCTACTGATTTCGTTTGTGATCAACTCCCTGGTCAGCCGCATCGAAGAAACGGTGGGGATGGCATGATTGCGCTGCAGGACGTTTTAGTGCAATACAACGAGCGGGTCATCCTAGATATCCCCGAATTGCAATTCGCTGAAGGCAAGCGCTACGGCTTGATTGGTGAAAACGGCAGTGGGAAGACCACCTTGTTACGCTTGCTGGCTGGCACGCTCTCGCCAACCCGCGGGCAGGTCACGCGCATGGGGGCGGATGGCATGGGCTACATGCCGCAAAACCCTTATGCCTTCAGCTTCAGCGTGTTGCGCAACGTTGAAATGGCGCTGGATGGCGAGGCAGAGCGGGAAACCGCGGCGCGTGAGGCGCTGCACCGCGTCGGGATGGACGAATTAGCGCATGCTAGCGGCAGCAAACTTTCCGGTGGGGAAGCGCAGCGCATGGCTTTTGCGCGCATGATTGCTAAACCGCGCCGGCTGCTGCTGCTGGATGAGCCCACCTCGTCTACGGATATCAAAGGCACGGACCTGATCGAAGCCACGCTGCTGGACTACTTGCAAGCCAACGGCTGCACACTGATCTTCTCCACCCACTCGCCGGCGCAAGCCCTGCGCTTGGCGGAGGAAGTGATTTTTTTGGATCAGGGGCGCATTGTTGAGCAAGGTCCAGCTAAAAGCATTCTAGAAGTTCCTCAAAACGAGCGCACCCAGCTTTTTCTGGCGCATTGGCGTATATAGCCTGGGCTTAAAAGAAGGATTAGAACCTTTCTCAGCAAGTGTATTTAACCTCGCGCAGAGTTTATAATAGCTTTGAAATGGATACTTTAAAGATAATAGGTGAACTCTATCGCTCTGCTGAGGATAAGGAATGACTAAAGTTGTTGTCGCATTAAGCGGCGGAGTCGATAGCTCGGTGGCAGCCGCCTTGCTCGTGGAGCAGGGCTACGAGGTCACCGGCGTAAGCATGAAGCTGTGGAGCGTACCTGGCTGTGAAGAGGAGAACCGCTGTTGCACGCCCCAAACCCGTGAGCTGGCTGCGCAATTAGCCCGGCAGCTTGGTATTCCTTTTCAGATCTTGGACGCCCAAGAAGCTTTCCGCCAGGCGGTGGTGCAGCGCTTTCTGGATGGCTACAGCCGCGGGGATACACCCAACCCGTGCGTATATTGCAACCGCTACCTGAAGTGGGATTACCTGTGGCAGTTTGCCCAATCCATCGGGGCGGAAGCGATTGCCACCGGGCACTACGCCCGTCTGCACTGTGCCACGGATGGCACTTACGAGCTCTGGAAAGGTGTGGACCCCAATAAAGACCAGACTTATTTCCTCAGCTTGCTCACCCAACAGCATTTGGCGCATTCGCTCTTCCCGCTCGGGGAATACACCAAGGCGGAGGTGCGCCAGATTGCCCACGAGCGCCAATTGCCATCAGCGGACGCGCCTGAGAGCCAGGATTTGTGCTTTTTGGGTAAGCGCGATTACCGCGACTTCTTGCGAGAGTATGCGCCCCAGGCGGTGCAGCCCGGAGAAATTGTTGATCGGCAAGGCAAGGTGTTGGGCAGCCATAACGGCTTGGCTTTTTATACCATTGGGCAGCGCAAGGGCTTGCCACCATCGGCGCAGGCGCTCTACGTCTACGAAAAAGATGTAGAGCAAAACCGCATAGTAGTCGGCACGAAAGCCGAGCTCGGAGCCGTTAGCATGCAGGTGCGCGAGATCAACTGGATTGCGGGGAACCCACCGGCAGAACGCTTCGAAGCGGAGGTGAAGATCCGCTTCAAAGCAATGCCTGCGCCTGCAGAGGTGGAGGTCCTACCGGAGGGCAGCGCGCAGGTGCACTTCAGCAAACCCTTGCGCGATATCACCTCTGGGCAGTTGGCTGTGTTCTACCAGGGAGAGAAGGTGCTTGGCAGCGGGTGGATAGAGAAATAGGATTGGCGTTATATCTCCCTTGAGATAAATGCACATTTCTGCTGAAAAGAAAGATGGATATTTAAAATCATTCTCTCGTAATGGAAAAAACAAAATATTTTTAGATTTTATTGGCATAACATTGTACAATATCTTGTTTATAGCTCAAAAGACTGTACAATAAGAGAAATTCATTTCAGAGGAGACTGATCTATGAATAAGAAAACGTTGTTATTAGTTGTAGGTATTCTTGTAATCGCAATGGGTGTTATGGCTTTAATTCCCAGCTTGGGAATGGGAACTGAGCCGATTTGGCACACTATTGCAAAACTCGTCCTCGGTGTGGCTGCAGTTTATGTCGCACTAACCAGAGAAGGGGCAATCAAGACGACTTCCCTAATCGTTGGAGTTGTCCTGGCAGCAATGGGCTTGTTGGGGCTTTTATTGAATGTTAATGGTTTTAGCGCGCCCACCTGGCACTCTATTGCAGTCATCGTCGTAGGTGTTGTCACTGCCCTCATCGGTGGACGTTAGTAATTAAAATTTCATATCGCTTTGAAGGCACAGCAGGTCGAACTCGACCTGCTGTGTTCATTTAAATTCCCCGCTTTTATTTCATCTCAACCTAAGAAACATATCATGAGATAAATTCTTGTTTAAAAAGTCGAAATATTCTTGGTTTGCATTAAAATACGCACCATAGGAGAGCGTGATGAACAAAAAATTTTTGCTGATAGGTCTTGGGGTTTTTCTCATCATAAAGGGAATTGTATCGCTGACTGGTTTTGGGGATTTGATCAGCCAATCGACAGCCAACGGCATGGCAATGCTGCTGCTGGGTGGAATGGCGATCATCATCAGCCAGAGGCGGGAGAACGTATTAGGCCGTTCGCTGGTTATCTACGGCTTGTTCCTGGTCTGGTCGGGGGTTTCCGCCCTGATCCCTACCCTTGCTTACGGCTACGAGCCTGTGTGGTTGGCTATCATTGAAATTGCCTTGGGGATCATGGGGATTATATTTGGGGTAAAACCGCAGCCGGCAGCTTAAAACCCACAGCGGATCGCGTGATCCGCTGTGGTAATGGTTTCATTTACCGATAAATTTTCGTCAAACGACGATATTAACTAACTTCCCGTGTACCACAATCACTTTACGCACTTGCTTGCCAGCCAGAGCCTGCTGAACAGCTGGGCTAGAGAGCGCTTTTTGCTCGGCTTCGGCATCGCTAATTCCTACAGGCACCTGGATGCGGTCACGCAGTTTGCCGTTCACTTGCACCACCAGCGTAATTTCTTCTTCACGGGCGGCTTCTTCATTCACCTCGGGCCAGGCTTGAGTGTGGATGGAATAAGGTTTGCCCAGGCGCTCCCATAGTTCCTCGGCAATGTGCGGGCAGACAGGCGCAAGCATCCTCAGGTAAATATCCACTGCCTCGTTCCACTCGGGCATGCCGAAAGCTCCTCCAGATTTCGCACGGCTCATCTCGTTGAGTAGTTCCATTAGGCTGGAGATGATGGTATTGAATTCGAAGTTTTCGAAGTCATAGGTCACAGCGTGCAAGGTTTGATGCGTTTTGCGCCTTAGGGTACGCAGCACCTCTGGAGTGGCGTTACCCTCAGCAGGTTCGAGCAGTGTTGCCCAGACGCGCTTTAGCCAGCGGGCATTGCCCTCGATGCCACTGCTGTTCCATGGACCGCCCACTTCCCAACGGGCAAAAAACATCAGATAAGAGCGCACCGTATCGGCGCCATAACGCTGCACGAGGTCATCTGGCGCTATGACATTGCCGCGGCTTTTGGACATTTTCTCGCCATCTTCGCCCAGCACCATGCCTTGATTGCGCAGTTGGTGCATAGGCTCACGCCCCGTGGTGATACCGCAATCTCGAGCCACTTTATGGAAGAAGCGCACATACATCAGGTGCATGGTAGCGTGCTCGCTGCCGCCGGTATAGGTATCCACAGGCATCCAGTATTGATAGAGCTGTGGGTCAAAGGGATACTCATCGTAATGCGGGCTGAGGTAGCGCATGTAGTACCAACTGGAGCACATGAAGGTGTCCATGGTATCCGTTTCGCGCTCGGCAGGCCCGCCGCAGACCGGGCAGGTGGTAAAGCGCCACGTGGGGTGCAGCTTGAGCGGGCTTTCGCCGGTCGGCAGCCATTCCACGTCATCGGGCAGTAACACCGGCAGCTGATCCTCGGGCACGGGCACAGTTCCGCATTTGGGGCAGTAAATAATCGGAATGGGCGCGCCCCAGTAGCGTTGGCGGGAAATCAACCAGTCGTGCAGGCGGTAGGTGACCGCGCCGCGCCCAATTCCCATCTGTTCGAGGAAGGCAATCGACGCCTCGAAACTTTTATCCGCGGGAGTACCCGTGAGCAAGCCAGAGTTGACCATGGTGCCATGCGCTTCCACAGCAGCGGTCATCTCCTCCGGATCTAGCTCTGGTGAGCCTTCCGGCTGAATAACTACGCGGATAGGCAAGTCGTTTTGACGAGCAAATTCGAAGTCGCGCTGGTCATGTGCCGGCACAGCCATGATCGCACCTGTGCCGTAAGCCATTAGCACGTAATCGGCAGTCCAGATGGGGATGCGTTCGCCCGTGGCTGGGTGGATGGCATAGGCGCCGGTAAAAACGCCTGTCTTTTCACGGTTGGCTGCCTCGCGTTGAATATCCGATTGACGCTTGGCTTGCTCCTGATAAGCAGCTACGGCTTCAGCTTGCTCCGGTGTGGTGATCTGATTAACCAGCGGATGCTCCGGCGCCAAAACCAGGAAGGTTGCGCCCCATAAGGTATCCGGGCGGGTGGTGAAGACTTCGATAGGATCGCCACTCTCGGTTTTGAAGGTGATATAAGCGCCTTTGGAGCGCCCAATCCAGTTGGTTTGCAGCGTCTTGATCGTCTCGGGCCAATCGATATCCGAAAAATCCAGCAGCTCTTCGGCGTAGTTGGTGATGCGGAAGAGCCACTGCTTGAGATTTTTCTTGATCACGGGCGTGCCGCAGCGCTCACAGTGGCGATCTTCGCCTTGAACCTGCTCCCGCGCTAAGGTCGTGTTGCAATTGGGGCAAAAATCCACCGGCGCTTCCATCTGATAGGCTAAATCGTGCTTGAAAAACTGGACAAAGAACCACTGCGTCCAGCGGTAATATTCAGGGTCTGAGGTAATCACCTCACTGCGCCAATCGAACATATTGCCCATAGAGCGCAACTGCCCGCGCATGCGCTCGATATTGCCATACGTCCAAGTTTTGGGGTGGATTCGGTGCTTGATGGCGGCGTTTTCGGCAGGCAAGCCAAAAGCATCGAAGCCGATGGGGAAGAATACGTTATAGCCCTGCATGCGCTTGAAGCGCGCGCGAGCGTCGGAGGGGGTCATTGCATACCAATGCCCGATATGTAGGTCACCAGAGGGATACGGGAGCATGGTAAGGGCGTAGAATTTAGGGCGCTTGGGGTCTGGGTCGGCGTGATAAAGGCTATCGGCTTCCCAGCGGGCTTGCCACTTAGGCTCGATTTCTTCAGGTTTGTATTGCGGTATGCTCGTCGGGTCGATCATATTATGCTCCTTAAAACAAAAGTCCTTTCGCGCAGGGACGAAAGGAGGCTTCGCGGTACCACCCTGCTTCCCGAGTGATTCGGGCTGCTTGGATTGCGTTAACGGGCAACTCCGTCAGCAGCTACTGAGTTCACTGCTGCCACCCCTCGCGAAGAGGTGAAAGGCGAGTTGGGCCGATGCGCTCCGCGGGCGCCCACCGGCTTGCAGCGTGTGTGCCGGCTTTCTGGCGGATGGCTTAGTACTCCTCTCGTAGTGTTTTAGATTGTGATTTTATCACAGTTGACTGTTTTAAAAAGGTTTTGAACAACAATTAAATGAGGTAAAAAAAGCAGGTTATGTTAAAATAAATTTTGATAAAAGTGTACTAAAGAATACGATATCTTAAAAAAGGAGGGTTAATGACAGAGCGTGTTTATGAATTGGTTCGGACACTGATTGAACGCAATGGGGGGTCGATGACTTATGAGCGCAAAGGTTACCGATATGGTGCCTGGATAATTAACTTGGGCGATAAAAGTAGAATCTTTGAAGCGGATGGGAATCAATCGTTTCCGGAGCTTGACCGCTTGTATATCCCCAAGGTCAAAAACCCGAAGGACTGGAATGACTATGCAGACCAACTCGTCCCAGATGCGGAGCTCCGTTTGTTCGCGCTATTTGGCACCTCGCCTATTCCCGAAGATGAAAAGAAGCAGCTCGAACAAATCATTGAGAGAGCCAAATGGAAATTTGCATGGACGTATGCCCGCACTTACCCTCATGAATACACAACCAAGGCTTTGTGTGATCTCAATGATCATGCGAAACTCATCGAGTACATTGAAAAATATGGGGTAAGAGAACGGTTCGGAAAGTTTTTCAATAAGTACTTTTACTTTGAAGAGCGCAAATATTGGCACATGGGGGATCCATACTCGGATGACCCTGAGAAGCAACCAAATGTCATCAACCGGACATGGTTAGATGTAAGACGGCATGCTGAAAACGTCCAGCACCGGTGGACACCTGAAGAAGTGGAGCTTCAAAAGCGTATTTGGGAGATTCAACTCGAAAAATCAAAAGATAACTACAAATCGAAGGGGAGATAAAGATAAACAGCGTGAATAATATGTAATTACGTATCGTACCGCAGCAGCTCATCCAGCTCACGGTTGCGGTAGATTAGGTCCGGGCGGGTGGTGAAGCCGAGCTGCTCCCAAAAGGCATTGCCGGCGGTGTTACTCGCCATCACTACCAACGCAGCCTTATGGATGCCCTCCGCGCGCAGGGCAGCCAAGGCTGCCTCCACCAGCGCCTTGCCGACGCCCTGCCGGCGGTAAGGTTCAGCCACGGCTAAGTGATAGATGAAAGCGCGCCTGCCGTCATGCCCGCTGATGATCGTGCCGATGAGCGCGCCAGCCTCCTCAGCCACAAAGCAGGTGGTCGGGTTGCGCTGCAGATAGCGGGCAATACCCTCGGCGGAGTCATCCAGGTTGTTCAAGCCCATGCCAGGCGTGCTGCGCCAAAGGGTATAAACCTGGGGGTAATCGGCGGCGGTCATCAAGCGAATGTGCATCGGAACCTCTCTTATTTGCGGGAATTTTACCCGAGAAGCAGGGCTTGTAAGAGCAAAAAAGCACCTGGAAAGGTGCTTTTTCTGTGGACCCAGCCCTGTAAAGGGCCGACCTTCTCAATGTGTTTAAAAATAAAAAGTGGACCCAGAGGGATTCGAACCGTGCGCAGCCCCCTGTGAGGGCCGACCTTCTCAATGTGTTTAAAATAAAAAGTGGACCCAGGGGGATTCGAACCGTGCGCAGCCCCCTGGTGAGGGCCGACCTTCTCAATGTGTTTTTAAATAAAAAGTGGACCCAGAGGGATTCGAAACCGTGCGTAGCCCCCTGGTGAGGGCCGACCTTCTCAATGTGTTTTAAATAAAAAGTGGACCCAGAGGGATTCGAACCGTGTGCAGCCACCAGCTCAAGTGAAATGTTATTCTTTACCAACTAAAAAGCACCTTTGCAGGTGCTCTTCTTGTGGACCCAGGGGGATTCGAACCCCCGACCTTCTCAATGCCATTGAGACGCGCTCCCAGCTGCGCTATGGGCCCAATATTATTTTTTTGACCTGGCGGCGCCTGTGGTCTTGTCCATCAGGTGCCTCCCGGCTCATGATGGACCTGGAGGGATTCGAACCCTCGACCTCTTCAGTGCGATTGAAGCGCGCTCCCAACTGCGCTACAGGCCCGACGATCAACCTATACTTCAGGGTGAAAAAATTCTACCTGAGTGGGGGGTGAATGTCAAGCTAAGGAGGAAAACAGCCTGAGGAGGGCACTTAAAAACCGCCAGGCACCTTCTGAGATGCCTGGCGTGATTGTTTGGGTTTACGAGCCTGTAGAGATCGATGTGGAAGTTTTGTTCTTTTCGCTCTTGGCTTTGCGCTTTTCCTTGATGGTCATCTTAGGCTTCTTGCGCTCTTCTTTTCCGGATTTGTCTTTGCTAGCCATAAGGCACCTCCTTTGATGAAACATGGGGTCGCTTCAATCGTACTGCCTCTATTATACTGTAAATTGCCGCGGTCACACCGCTTGATGGTATGATTAAGCAGCCTGGAGATAACCTTGGACTCGGTTTCAAAGCAGAAGCGTACACGTTACTTACTTACCTTGCTCATCCTGATCACGATTCCTTGCTATGCGTTAGGTATCGTGTTGCTCAGGCTCAACCGCGGGCCGCTTGAGCCAACCCCAACCCCCAGCAATACGCCAACAATCACCGCCACTGCTACCATCACGCTCACGCCTTACCTGACACGCACCGCCACGGTAACCCCGACGATAACGCTGACGCCAACCGTAACTCAGACGCGTACGCCTACCCAGACGCCTACACCTACCCAATCACCCACGGTAACGCTGAGCCCAACGTTCACTGAGACCCCAACGGAGACTCTGCCCCCAACAGAAACTACCCCTCCAGAAGAAACGCCCTAAGAACTATTAATGAAAGGTATTCCACCTGATGACACTTGATTTGCTTTCTCATCTCAAACAGATGCTTTCCGCGCCGGGGCTTTCGGCTTACGAAGACCCGATCCGCGAAATTGTTGCCGAGGCTTGGCGCCCGCTCACGGATGAGCTGAGCGTCAGCCGTGTGGGCAGCTTGCATGCGCTAAAGCGCGGCGATGGCGCTGAGCCGCGCCCCAAAGTGTTGCTCTCGGCACACATGGACGCCATCGGCTTGATGGTTACGGCTATCACGGATGGTTTTTTACACGTAACACAAGTGGGTGGGGTGGATGCCCGCATTTTGCCTGGGCAGCTCGTCACCGTGCACGGGCAAAAAGACTTACCCGGGATCGTGGTGATGCCGCCAGAATTTCTGCTGCCGCCGGAAGTGGAAAAAGGCTCCGTGCCGCTGCAATATCTCCTTGTGGATGTTGGCTTGCGGCCTGCTGAAGTGGAAGAGCTGGTGCGCGTTGGAGATGTGATCTCTTTTGCTCAGCCGCCGCTGGAATTAACAGGTGGCGCGGTAGCTGGGCATACGCTCGATAATCGCGCTTCGGTAGCCGCGGTGACGCATTGCTTAGAGCTGTTGCAGCGCCGCAAACATGCCTGGGACGTTTGGGCGGTAGCAAGCGCGCAGGAAGAAACGAATTTTGCGGGGGCGTTTACATCACCATTTGCCATTCAGCCCGATTTCGCCATTGCATTAGATGTAACCTTTGCCAAAGGTCCTGGCAGCACAGACTGGCGCACCTTCCCGTTGGGCAAAGGCGTGACGTTGCCTTGGGGGCCCAATATTCACCCGGCGCTGTATGAAGCCATCACCAAAACCGCAGATGAGTTAGATATCCCTTATTCTCGCGAAGCAGCCCCTATCGTGACCAGTACAGATGCTGACGCGATCCAGGTTGTGCAAGCTGGCATCCCTTGCTTGGTGGTGAGCATGCCGCTGCGCTACATGCATACGCCGGTTGAGATGGTAGCACTCAAAGATATTCAACGCGCTGGCCGGCTGATCGCCGAGTTTATCTGCGGGCTACCCGTGGATTTTATGCAAACTGTGGAGTGGAAATAGCTATGAGCTCTCAAACACAACCTTCAATGAAAACACCCCCGGAAGTTGACGCACAGCAAATGGAACTCCTCGCGCGCCTATGCAATGCTATGGCAGTCTCTGGTGATGAGCAAGAGGTACGCCAAATCGTTTTAGAGGAAATTCAACCCTACTGCGACCAAGTGGAAGTGGACGGGTTAGGCAACGTATTGGCTACCCGTTTGGGCAGCCAAACGGAAAAAGTGCGTGTGATGATCGCGGCGCACATGGACGAAGTCGGCTTTATGCTGACCAATGATGAAGGCGAAGGCTTGTTCAGCTTCGATACTGTTGGCGGGATCAACCCGCGGCAGCTGGTGGGCAAAGCGGTCATCGTAGGGCGCGAGCACACCCCTGCAGTGATTGGCGCCAAACCAATCCACCTGACCACAGCAGAAGAACGGAAAAGGGCGCTTAAGGTAGAAGAATTGCGCATCGACCTCGGACCGGAGGGCAGCAGCAAAGCTAAGGTGGGCGACAGAGCCACCTTTGGCACCCAATTAGAAGTGCTCGGACCAAGCATTCGGGCCAAGGCGCTGGATAACCGCTTGGGCGTGATTAATTTGATTGAACTGTTGCGCCACGCACCGGAAAATATCGACCTGCTGGCCGCCTTCACCGTGCAGGAAGAGGTCGGCTTGCGCGGCGCACGGGTGGCAGCCTATCGTTTTGACCCGCAAATCGGGATGGCTATCGACGCCACACCGGCGCATGACCTGCCAGCTTACGATGCCGACGTGGAGAACACCCGCTATAACACTAAACTGGATCACGGTCCGGCGATTTACCTTATGGATGGGGCTACCATTTCAGACCGGCGGCTGGCTGAGTGGCTCATTCAAACTGCTGAGGCGGAAAACATCCCTTGGCAGATCCGCCAGCCCAACCCAGGCGGGACAGATGCCGGTGCGATTCACCGCACAAGGGCGGGCGTCCCGAGCATCTCCGTATCGGTTCCGGTGCGCTATGCCCATTCTGCGGCTAGCCTCATCCGGCAGGAGGATTGGGCTCATACGCTTAAGTTGGTCTATCACGCCCTCACACGGCTTACCCCCGAAATTTTGAGTTAGCAGGAGCATACAGATGAGCATTGAAGAAAAGAAAATTGTGCAAGATGACGCCTTGTTGGCATTGATTAAAAAGATGGTGGAAACACCTGGACCTTCAGGCCAGGAACAGCTGATCCGCGCTGCAATTTTGGAAGAAATCCAAGGCAGCGCTGATGAGATCCGCACGGACGCTATGGGCAACCTGATTGCGCGCAAGGGCAGCAAGCAGCCTAATGGTTTGTGCATCATGATTTCGGCGCACATGGACGAGATCGGTTTGATGGTTACACATGTGGATGAAGACGGCTTTGCGCGATTTATCCCCATCGGTGGTGTTTCTCCACTCACCTGCATTGGCGGTAGGGTGATCTTCATGAACGGACAGCGTGGGGTGATTGGTTGCGAACGCCTCGAGCCGAACCAACTACCCACGATAGAGAAGCTTTTCATCGATGTGGGTGCCACCTCGCGAGATGATTGCCCTGTAAAGGTTGGGGACGTGTGCGGATTTGAGCGGCCCTTTTTGAATTTAGGCAAGCACTTGGTCGCCAAATCAATGGACAACCGCATCTCCACTGCCGTAGCTATTCAAGCGCTGAAGGCACTTAAGGATAGCCCGCATGAGGTTTGTTTTGTTTTTAGCGTGCAGGAAGAAGTTGGCTTACGCGGATCTGCTACGGCGGCTTATGGCCTCGACCCGGACTTAGGACTGGCGGTGGACGTTACGCGCACAGGGGATACGCCGCGCACTTCCAAGATGGAAGTGGCATTGGATAAAGGTCCCGCGGTTAAAGTGCGCGATTCCTCTTTTATTGCCGACCCGCGCGTGGTGGATTGGATGGCAGCGACGGCAAAGGCTGCCGAGATCCCTTACCAAATGGAAGTATTGGAAGCTGGCGGCACGGATGGCAGGTCGATCCAATTGGCGCGCGCTGGCGTGCCGGCTGGATGCCTCTCGATTCCATGCCGGTATATTCATACCCCCTCAGAAATGGTATCGCGGGCAGATGTAGAGAATGCGATCCGCTTGCTCGTAGAGCTGCTGAGCCACGATGTGAAGTTAGGTTGAGGTAAGGGAGCTTTTGCGTTTGGTGGTATAAACTGGTTGGTATGAAAACACGGAAATGCCCTAAATCCCGCCTTTGGCTGAGCCTAACCGTTATCGTATTGATAGTCGGTAGTCTAAGCGGCTGCACTGTGCTTGAGCAGATTCGGCTGCCATGGGTTCAGCCTTCAGTGGAGCCAACCCTACCAAGCTTGCCCGTGGGAAGCCAGACGCCGCAGCCAACCCCGGGTGAAGGGTTCCCCACCGCAACACCTGAACCCGTCCCCACCGAATTGACTCTGTGGCTGCCTGCAGAAATGAACCCTGAGGAGGAGACGCAAGCAGCGTTATTGCTGCGCTCGCGCTTGGATGCATTTGCACAATCACAAGGGATTGAGATTAATGTGCGCCTTAAGGCGATGAGCGGCGCCAGCGGCATGTTGGATTCCCTTACAGCTGCCAGCGTGGCGGCGCCTGAAGCCTTGCCGGATCTGCTGGTGCTCAACCGGCGAGACCTGGAAACAGCGGCTTTGAAAGCGCTCATCACCCCTTTGGATGAACTCACCACCATTGTGGACGGTCCCGATTGGTACGCCTTTGCGCATGAGATGAGCTTAATTCAGGGTGTGGTCTATGGTATACCATTCGTAGGAGACCCTTTAGCCTTTGTATATAACCGCAATCAAGCTGTTCAGCCGCTGCCAGATTGGGCGGGAATTTCTACCGATGGGGTGAGCTTTGCCTTTCCCGCAGAAGATCCGCAGGCAGCTTTTCCGTTGACGCTCTACTTGGCAATGGGGGGTTCGGTTGTGGATAGCCAGCGCCGGCCGATGTTGGACGAAAAGCCGCTTACGGATATGTTGACCCTTTTACAGCAAGCCAATAAACTGGGACGTATCCATCC
>Ga0208825_1000438_pt1 | contig 40683 bp, 39 predicted proteins | sample AD_UKC113_MetaG_FD_184450 | JGI IMG/M metagenome (GOLD analysis project Ga0208825, IMG submission 184450) | Active sludge microbial communities of municipal wastewater-treating anaerobic digesters from Hong Kong - AD_UKC113_MetaG (SPAdes)... | ecosystem: Engineered > Bioreactor > Anaerobic >... | reverse complement strand
TGATTATCATAATAGATGCGCTCTCTGCGGAAGAGTTTTATTTCAGCCAGATGAAGCCACGACGATGATGATGGTTATGAGAAAGTATCCAGAATATTTTTTAACTCTCCATGGTAATGCAATTGTCTTGTCAGGGAACGAAGTGCGCAATGAATCTGGAGTAACCATTGGAGTTTATAGAAAATGTAATGGAAAACTTTCAACGCAAATTCTATACGATCAATATCGAAATAGAGAGAAAAATTTTTTGTCCCTGCTTCAAGGCCAATTATTTAGTATGCAAATATTATATCAATGGAACGCTAAGTACGAACTAAGCTTTCGTTTACGATTTCGTGAAGGTGATGTGATGACGAAAGTAATGGATTCGTATGGTAGAGAGATTGCTGTGCAGGGCGTCCAAAAAACTGAGAATTACAGAGTAAAATTTATTTATCGTCCTCTTCGTGGATGGGCATTGAAGAGTAATATCGACTATGTGGCGTCTCATTCGGCTGAGAGCAACAGTACAGCGAATGGCATAAATCTTAGTCAGGCTTTGCAATGCAATCCATTTTCCTTTTTATCAATTGAAACTTGCGTAAATATCTTTGAAACAGATTCGTACGACTCGAGACTCTATAGCTACGAATCCAATTTACCTGGTTATTCAACCAGCGCTTTGTTGTACGGCGAAGGCGTTCGTTGGTATATGATTATCAATGTTCATCCAACAAAAAGAATATCTATCCAATGTAAGTACACGCAGAATGCAAAGGATGGGGTAACTTCGTATGGTAGCGGTAATGAAACTGTGAATGGTTCCGTCCGTTCGAGCATTCTAATGCAGTTAAAGTGTGCGTTCTAATTTAATCCCTCCAACTATATTAGTTTTACATTATTTTATCGAACAAGAATAGGGATTTATTCTTCAAAAAGAGCAGGGAGAATTTATTATATCATTCAGAACATTTATTCAAGGGAAAAACTTTTGTATTTTTAGTTTGATGAGTAAGAATAAAAAAGTCGTTGTTGGAATGAGCGGCGGTGTTGATTCTTCGGTTGCTGTTGTGATGTTATTGGAGCAGGGATATGATGTTATCGGTTTGACGATGAAAACGTTCGAGGAAGCGTCAAGTGCTGAAAATATCAGGAACGAGACTAATTATCATAGATTAAAAGCAATTGAGGATGCACAACTTGTCGCATCGAAATTAGGGATTCCACATTATGTAATCGATCTCCACGATGATTTTGAACGGTGTGTCGTTCAATACTTTGTTGATGAGTACTTACATGGTCGTACTCCAAATCCGTGCGTTGTGTGCAATCGGACGATTAAGTGGGGAGTAATGTTACAGAAAGCACAGGAATTGGGCGCATCCTATTTTGCAACAGGACACTATGCGGGCATTCGTTACCATCCAGAACAAAAACGATATACAGTAGTGCGTGGAAAACATGCAGAGAAAGATCAATCGTATGCTTTATGGTGGGTGGAACAAAAGGCGTTAGCACGGACATTATTTCCGTTGGCTGAATTGACTAAGCCAGATGTACGCCAAATCGCCCAGCGTCTTGAGCTTCGCACTGCTCATAAAGAGGAAAGTTTTGAAATATGCTTTATACCGGATAGTCAATACGACCGATTTTTGAAGGAACGAATTCCAACACTGGAATCTCAAGTTTCAGGTGGAGACATTGTGCTCGATGGGAGAGTCGTAGGGAAGCATCGTGGATATCCATTTTACACAATAGGTCAACGGCGGGATATTGGCTCGTATGGCGAAAAAATGTATGTTACAAAAATTGACAGCGAGCAGAACGTTATTACAATAGGAAACGATGAATTACTTTATCATTCGGCGCTTTTGGCGCACTCAGTAAACTGGATGAGCATCGAAGGTACAACAGAACCGCTTCGTGGTTTTGCTAAAGTGCGATATAAGGATGATGCAACTCCAGCAATGCTTTATTCGAATAGCGATGGAGGAATTAAAGTAGTATTTGATTCTCCAAAGCGTGCTATTACTCCTGGTCAATCAGTCGTTTTCTATCAAAATGATGAAATAATTTGCGGCGGAATTATCGATAGCGCGATGGATGCTTGATGGTCGTGTTTGTCGTAGAAACAATCTTAAAAATGTATCGTTATATTTATGGATAGAGAGCAGCAGCGAAAAGAAGATGACATTTTAGTACGAAGAGCGAAAGAAGGTGATTATAAATCATTCGAAGCTCTTGTCCAAAAATATCATAGACAGATTGTGAACGTTTCATACCTGATTATGGGAAATCGTGAAGCGGCGGAAGATGCGACACAGGAGGTGTTCATTAAAGTGTATAATAAGTTGTCGTTGTATTCACCGGACACATCTTTTTTTTCGTGGCTCTATCGGATGACAATCAATACGTGTATTGATGAAATTAGAAAAAGGAAGATGCAAAAACTTATTTCGTTGGATTTTTTAACAGAAGAAGGTGTCGAAAGTTTAGAATATCCCCGAGAACGGGAGTTACCATCGACGGAATTACATAATGATGAAAAAAAGGAAATGGTAAATAAAGCCATGCAAATGTTATCGAAAGAACATCGTGAGGTACTGGTGTTGCGAGAATATGTAAATTATGGTTATAATGAAATTGCGGAAACGCTTGGAATTTCCGTACAAGCGGTAAAGTCAAGAATATTTCGAGCAAGAGCTGAACTTCGTACCATTCTTTTAAAACATTTTAAGGATGAACTATGAAACGGTGTAAATATCAGCCATTGGTTTCAGCATTGTTGGATGATGAGGTATCGGTTCAGGAGCGAGTCGTTGCGGAGGAGCATCTTCAACGCTGTGTTGAATGTCAACAGTTCTTTTCTGTAGCACAAGAAACTCGTGCGAAGATTCAAGAGCTTGGTACTCTAGAATCGGAACCATCACAAATTAGGCGAATCATGGATGAAGTATGGAATGTTCGACAGGAATATTTTGCGTGGCAGCGAATTGAGATTCCACTAAAACATGCAGTTGTTGTCTTGACGTTATTTGTAGTCATGGTAATTTCTCTATTTTTAGTAAATGAACCGCAAACGAATCGCACTGAACGGCCTCTTGTTGCGATCTCAGATTCGACATTCTCGGTAATTTCTATTTTGACGCATGATATTTCGAATCAGGATATTGCTTATGCGGCAATGATGTCATCGAAGTGAGGAATAAAGAATATGCAACCGAAAACAAAAGCCATCATTTTCATAATAGTAAGTTTTCTCCTTGGAGGGATTTGCGGAATTATCCTATCGCCGATTATTATAGAACCAAAACCAGCGCCTCCTAAACATCATGATTTTCTGCAATTATTTTGCGACCAATTGAATCTAACGACTGTGCAAAAAGCGCAGGTCGATTCTATTCTCTGTGCATCGAAAAAGAACATTGATGTTCATAAAAAAGCAATTCATGTCCTGCTCGATTCGACTCGAATTAAAATTGAAAATATCCTAACCCAGGAACAGAAGACAAAACTCGAGCAATTACGACGCAGTGAGAATATTAGTAAGAAAAATGAAGATGAATATAAAAAGTGAAATTAGGTATTTGGACAGATTTTCAGGATAAATTAGATGATCTGACCATACAACCAACCATTTTATCCTCACGGTAATCATTTGCTTTGCGAACCATAGTTTTGTAAATTTCTAATGATAAAAAAATCTAAGAAAAGTATGTACTGAAAATCGTAAAATTTTGCGCCCGTAGCTCAGCTGGATAGAGCGACAGCCTCCGGAGCTGTAGGCCGGGCGTTCGAATCGCCCCGGGCGCACGTAATATCATTTGGAGAAAAATTTATGTTAAAAGCACAGAAAAAAATTTCACGGAAAGAAATTAAAGAAGATAAACTTGTTACAACGTATTTCACTTCGCGCGTTTGGATCGAAGAACACCGACGAATTGTTGGTTACATTATTGGAATTCCCATCGCCATCATTATTATAGCGCTTATCTGGACACAGAAACATAAAGATTGGAATGAGACCGCCACGACGATGTTAGCTCGTATAACTCCAGTATATGAACAAGGAAAGTACGAAGAAGCGATCAACGGCATTCCACAGGAAGGAGTTCAAGGGTTGGAAGTGATTGTGCAGGAGTATGGAAGTACGAATGCGGGAGAGGTTGCAAAGTACTATCTTGCAAATTCCTATGCACAACTTGGTATGTATGATAAAGCCTTGGAGTATTATGATGATGTTGATATTTCAGACCCATTATTATCAGCCGCTGCATTATCTGGAAAAGGAAACTGTTTAGAACATTTAGGGAAATATAAAGAGGCTGCTGTTTGTTTTGAGAAGGCTGCCAAGAAGGGGGTGGAGGTTCAAAAACCAGAAAACTTGTTGCGTGCGGCTCTTGATTATGGAATAGCTGGCGAAAAAGAAAAAGCTGTTGATTTGCTCAACAAACTCAAAAAGGAACATCCAAATTCGACATCTGCTCGGGATGCCGAAAAATTTATTGCGCAATTTTCTGCATAACCGTTGAGGCATTTGAATGAACATTATGCCGTCATTTGCTATTTGTGGAGCAAGTGGCGGCGTTTTTATTTTTAAATCAAGGAAAAGTTAAAAACCTTTTCGTCTTGTCGAAAAATTGAAAAACTATATTCTTATACTTTATGACATTAGCCCCTAGGGAAAATTTTTCTCGTCGTATCCTAAAAATTGCAATTCCAGCAATCGCTGGAATGTCGGCACAAATGGTCGTTTCGATTGTTGAGACTGCTATGGTTGGACGACTTTCGAATGCTGTTGAATCACTTGCTGCGATGGGACTTGGCGTTCTGGCAACATGGGTTTTGACAAGTTTTTTTTCGAGTCTTGCAACTGGCACCCATATCCTTGTTGCTCGTCGTTTTGGCGAACGTGATTACAATGCCGCTGGAGTTGTGCTCAACAATTCACTCATCTTAAGTTTCATCCTTGGATCTTTGATTGCTGCATTAGGATATTTTTTCTCGTATGAATTCATCAGCATATTTTCCTCGGATCGTCTTGTTGCTCAAGAAGCCTCGGAATATATTAAATATCGTTCCTTAGGAATTCCATTCTTTCTTCTTTCGGTTTCGTATCGTGGATTCTTTTATGGAATAGGGCACACCAAGATTTTTTTGTACTCCGCCATTATTTCTTATGTCGTTAATATTGTGTTCGATTATTTCTTCATTTTTGGCATTGGATTCTTTCCTCAATTAGGACTTGCCGGCGCAGGACTGAGCGCATCATTGGGGATGCTTGCCGGTTTGATCTTTTTCATTCTTGTAACTTTTCTTCCTGAATATCGAAAAAGATATAGGTATTATCATTCAATAAGTATTCAGATGAAAACGATTCAGCAAATAGTGAAAATATCGTTACCAGTATCATTTCAAAATGTGCTAATCTTATTTGGCTTTCTCATCTTCGTTGCTATTGCTGGGGTTTTAGGAACTATACCTCAAGCGGCAACGCAAGTTGTAATTACATCATTATTTATTTCTATTATGCCGTGTTTTGGATTTGGGGTTGCCACTCAAACTCTTGTTGGCAATTCTCTTGGAAATAAAAAAATATACGAGGCGCGTCTCTTCGCATTGGAAACCGCTAAACTTACAACATACTTCACAATTTGCGTTGGAATTCTTTTTGTGGCTTTACCAGATTTAGTTTTGCATGTGGTTACTAATGATAGACAGGTTATTAACACTGCCCGGCCAATATTGCAACTTGCCGGTGTTGCTCAAGTTATCTATGGAATTGGAATAATTTTAGCGAATGCGCTTCAAGCGGGGGGGGCTACGTTGTATGTAATGTACCTTGAAATTATAACTCAATGGATAGTATTCCTACCGTTATCATATTTGCTGGGACAATATTTTGGACTTCTTGGAATGTGGTTCGCATTACCGATCTATGTAATTTTCTATTCATTATTTGCCTACATCAAGTTTCGATCGAATACATGGACTTCTATGAAGGTCTAATGTGAAGTATATTAAGCGTATAGTTCTGCTTCTGGTATCCGCTATTCTCTTCGGCAGTGTTTTTATTCTTGATGTCATCCATAGCACAGTAGAATTCGAAATTCCTGGATTACCATATATTCGTGAAATTATCCTTCTCATAGCTTTTCTATGCATTTATTTTTTCTTACGCCAACAAGAACTTTTAGAGAAAATTTCCCCTCGCCAACTTACTAAATTGCTGGTAGCTACTTTCATTTCCTTTGGGGTATTAGCAGTTTCAAGCTTTCTTGTAAAGGGACATGGCTACAATTCAGATGTTACAGTGCATTTTTCGTATCGTGAATTATATGGAATGTTTATTGTAGCATTTGCACTTGGTTTTCTTTCCATATTATCATATTTGATTGTTCGTCAGCTTGTTCTCTTTAAGAGAAAAAAATGGACACTTCAGATTTTTTATTTCTATACATTTTTTTTATTACTGTATAGCTATGTCAATTCTCCTCTTGTGGTTCGAAATGGAGATAGTCTATCAGGCATTTGGTCTTTTCCTGTTGTAATTCTCATTGTCTTAATCTCTTTCCGTCAAACATGGATTGTAGTACTCTCTAAGAGAGAAAAAATTACTACCATATTCCTTGCATTCTTATTAAGTGCATCGTTCATTGTAACTTCGGCGCTCGTTCGACCAGACTCTAATCTTTCTTTCTATTTACGTTCCTATAGCGCTCCGCTCTATAATTTTGTTTTCTACAGTATGTTATGCGGTGCGATCTACTTTGGATTTACATGGATAAGCGCCCTCTTCCACCTTCCGACGGCTGAACTTTTTGAACGCAAACAATTCGAGCTCCATTCACTCCATAATCTTAGTCGGCTCGTTACTCAGGTGTTCGATTTTCAACAACTAGTGACAAGTGTAACTCAGATAACAAAAGAAGCATGCGGCGCCCGAAGTGTATGGTTAGAGTTTTATAAGCCAATTGAACAGGATGGGAATAATTCTGTTTCTATTGTTGCTTCCGCAGGAATCTCGATGCAAGATGCGCAAATGCTTAGCCAAGCTTCTTTGTTTATTCAGGGGCATTCGGATTTATCGAAGCCTTTGGTCATTGATGATATATGGAGAGATCGTCGTACAAAACATCTTCGTCGACAAGGGGTCGAACGATTATCTCTTGCTGTGGTGCCTTTACTCTCTCATAGGAATCTTATCGGTGCGTTGTATGCGACAAAAAGTGTTGCAGAAGGTTTCTTTCAAGACGATATTGACGTACTGATGACGCTTGCCGACCATGGAAGTATCGCAATTGAGAATTCGCAACTTATCGAAAAATCTTTAGAACGCGAACGTCTAAAGCAGGAAATGCTTGTCGCTCAAAAGATGCAACAACGATTGTTTCCGCAAATGTTGCCCGATGTACCGGAAATTGAAATTTCAGCGTTCTCAGCGCCATCATACGAAGTCGGAGGCGATTACTACGATTTTGTCGTCCTTGATGAAAGCAGAGTTGGTATTGGGATTGCAGATGTTTCTGGAAAAGGCGTTTCAGCGGCTTTCTATATGGCTGAAGTTAAAGGAATATTTTTAGCGTTAACTCCTGCAATTTCTTCGCCAAAAGATTTCCTTGTGAGAGCTAATTTTGCATTGTCAGGAAGTTTAGATAAAAAATCTTTTGTTTCATTTTTGTATGGAATTCTCGACAGAAAAAATGGAACGTTGACGATTGCTCGCGCAGGACATTGTCCTGTTCTGTATCTTTCTAATGGGAAGCTCGAAATTATTCGACCGAATGGATTAGGACTTGGATTAACTCAGGAACCGGTTTTTGGAGAAGCTACCGAAGAAAGAACGCTTCATCTTCAAAATGACGATCTCTGTATTTTCTTTACCGATGGTATTATTGAAGCAAGAAAAGAAAATGGCGAGGAGTTTGGAATGGAGCGCTTGAGCGAAATCGTGCAACGGAAGCGTGAATGGTCAGCGGAAGAATTAAAGCAAACTATTCAGCGTGAAGTTTTTGAATTTATCGGTTCTTCATCTTATAAAGATGATGTTACACTCATTGTTCTAAAATGGTTAGGGAAGAATTAAATTGAAGGTTGAGGTTTTGCTATGAAGGAGCGTATTCTATGAATGAATTTAAAGTTCGTCAACGACAAAAAGAGAATATTACTATTGTTGAATTGCAGGGCTACCTTGACGCCCATACGGCGCCGATCTTAGAACAATCATTCGAGGATTTGCTCAAGGAGCATCGTTATAATATTTTGGTGAATTGTAAAAATCTGGAATATATCAGCAGCGCTGGATTGGGCGTGTTTATGGCATTCCTCGACGAAGTAAGAAAAAATAATGGCGATATAAAATTTTCTAATATGTCTGTTAAAATCTTCAACATTTTTGACTTGCTTGGTTTTCCGGTCCTTTACGAAATTTATAAAGACGAACAAGAAGCAATCGTAAACTTTCTTGATTCCAGAGATTCAGATAAAAAGAAGAAAGCGTAACCGACGATGCATGGCGCGAACACAGAAAAATTAAGGATTATGAGTCGAACGGAAAATCTTCGTTCTGTTCGTAATTTTGTAGCTGCAAAAGCGCGTCAATTTGGTTTTAGCGAGGATGAAGTTCAGAACATTATCCTTGCTGTTGATGAAGCTTGCACAAATATCATAAAGCATGGTTATAACGGAAATCCTGACAAGTTCATTGACATAATGATTGATGCTTCGTCGAATGTATTTGAGGTTAGAATTTATGACACAGGGAGAACATTCGACCCTTCGGCGGTAAAGCCGCCGGCAGTACAAAAGAATATGCAGCGCCATGAACGCGGCGGATATGGACTTTTTCTTATGAAGAATCTGATGGATGAAGTGGAATTTGTTTTTAAGCCAGATGTACCGAACGAATTACGATTACGAAAGTATCTTTCGAAATAAATGAAATCACAAACTCGCCATCATTCGATTCTTTATCGGGAATCTCTCAAAACATTGATGGCACACGCGGATATTCTTCCGCTCTTTGAATTTAGTAATGTCGTCAATGCTTCCAATGATTTACATTTTATTTTGGATACAGTGTTACGAACCTTTATGGGGAAGTTTCTTATCTCACACGGTATGATCCTTTTACGGAATGCACCTTCCACATTTCGGATCGAATGCGTTAAAGGAGTGCGTCATGCAAATGTCGGAGAGGAGTTTCGATGGAAGAACATTCCAACAAAATCTCAGGTAATTTCATTATCGAAGAATGCAAACAGTTCGTGGAAACAGTTAGCATCCAGATATCGACAATCATTTCTCATCCCAATTATTTCTCAGAACGAATGTATCGGCATTCTTACTTTTGGGAAACGAAATGGAACGAAGAAGAACTTTTCCTCGATTGAAAAACGATTGATGATTTCGCTTGTCAATCTTTCTGCTTCTGCAATAGAGAAAGCGCAAATTATCGAACAACTGAGAGTTACCAATAGATCGCTCGATCGTAAACTTCAGGAATTGAACACTCTGTTTGATTTAAGCAAGGAATTCAACGTTGGGTTGGACGCATCGCGAGTTCTTCGATTGCTTTCGTTGACGCTTATGGGACAAATGGGAATTCAGCATTATGTAATTTGTGTGAACATCAATGATGCGCCAATAGTTCTTGAAACCAAAGGTGTGGAGATAGATGAGGAGCAATTCCATAGTATTCTAAACCAATTGTGCAATTTAGAAAAGCCGTACACTGTTGAAGGTTTGAAGCAATCAAATCGCTATTGTGCCGCTGCAACTCAAATTGGTGAATTTGGATTTACCGCGGTTATTCCAATGCGTATGCAAAATCGAACGATGGGGATTATATGTCTTGGAGAAAACCTATGGCGCAATGATTATTCTCAAACCGATTTAGATTTTCTCTTTGCATTAAGTTCTCTGGCGACAATTGCCATAGAGAATGCTCATCTTCTTCAAGAAGCAATAGAAAAGCAACAAATGGAAGACGAACTTCATATAGCTCGGGAAATTCAAAAAGGATTATTTCCAGCGGCGCTTCCTTCGATTCATTCGGTCGAACTTGCTGCCGTTAACATTCAATCGCAGGATGTTGGCGGCGATTATTACGATGTCGTTCCAATCAATGACGACAAATTTGTTTTTGCAATTGGCGATGTTGCTGGAAAAGGAATGCCAGCATCATTATTGATGGCAAATGTTCAAGCAGCTTTGCGAACGTTAGCGCCGATATGCAGTTCTATGAGCGAGATGATGAATCGAATCAATAATGTTGTGTGTTCGAATATTCACAGCGCTGGTAAGTTTATTACTTTTTTTGCAGGATTCTACCAGCCAGGCACAATGCAGTTTACTTATTCGAATGCAGGACATAATCCACCTTTTGTAATTCATCAGGATGGTTCGATTACAAGGTTGCATGAAGGCGGTCTAATCCTCGGTGTCTTCCCCAATACAAATTATGATGAAAGAACACTTCAGGTAATGTCAGGCGATGTACTAATTCTTTACACAGATGGAATCAGTGAGGCGATGAATGCGCGAAGCGAAGAATTTACAGAAGAACGTCTGGAACATATTGTTCGTTCAGCGTCTCATCAGTCCGCTCAGGAAATTGTTGACGCTATTCAGAGCAAAATCGCCTTCCATGTGCAACAAGTTCCTCAATCCGATGATATAACATTGCTTGTTTTGAAAGTTCATTGAAGCTCGAATAATTTTCTGCAATTTATTCCTTCCTATCTTTCTTTCCATTTCCGTTGATAATCGGGGAGAGTTTGCGTAAATTTTACGCGTTGCTGTTCTGTGAGATTTCATTTAAAAATTGGAGAATTATGAAGTACGACTTTGCGGCTATCGAAAAGAAATGGCAGGATTATTGGGATACTCATAAAACCTTTCGTGTAAATGATTTTGAAAAGAAACCTAAACTGTATATTCTCGATATGTTTCCATATCCTTCGGGAGCCGGACTTCACGTCGGTCATCCAGAAGGCTATACTGCAACGGACATAGTTTGCCGATATAAAAGGATGAAGGGATATTCGGTACTGCATCCGATGGGCTGGGATGCTTTTGGATTACCTGCTGAACGCTATGCTATGCAGACGAATATTCATCCGAGCATCACGACGAATCAAAACATCAATACTTTTCGCCGACAAATTAAAATGCTCGGATTGAGTTATGATTGGGATCGTGAAATCAATACAACCGACCCGCAATACTATAAATGGACTCAATGGATTTTTCTTCAAATATATAATTCATGGTTTGATCCACGTGAAAAGAAGGCTCGTCCAATATCTAAATTGATTGAAGAGTTGGAAAAATTCGGTACGGAAAAAATTCCTTGCGAGCAGAAATTTTCTGCAGATGAATGGAGACGAAAATCAAAGAAGGAGCAGCATGATTTTCTTGCGCAGTTCCGTTTAGCATATATTGCGGAAGTTCCTGTAAACTGGTGCGAAAAGCTTGGCACTGTACTCGCCAATGAGGAAGTTGCGGAATGGACGGAGAAAGGCTACACCGTCGAACGCCGTCCGATGAAGCAGTGGATGATGCGGATAACTGCCTATGCGAAACGATTGCTTGAAGATGCAAAAGAATTAGATTGGCCCTTTTCGACGCTTGAACAACAAAGGAATTGGATTGGTCGTTCTGAAGGTGCTGAAGTAGAATTCCCCATAATGAATAGAGCTGAGAAAATTCGCATCTTTACAACTCGTCCTGATACGCTTTTTGGGGCAACGTATATGGTGCTTGCGCCTGAACATCCTCTCGTGGAAATTTTGACGACTGAACAATGCAAAGCTCAGGTAAAGGCTTATCAAAAATCTGCATCGTTGAAGAGCGAGCTTGAGCGTGGAGCAGAGAAAGAAAAAACCGGCGTTTTTACCGGCTCGTACGCTATCAATCCAGTGAATGGCAAAAAAATTCCAATCTGGATTGCCGACTATGTGTTGATGGGATATGGCACTGGCGCAATCATGGCTGTTCCCGGTCATGACGATCGCGATATGGAGTTTGCAAAAAAATATAATCTTGAAATCATCAAAGTTGTCGATGGCGGCGCTGATGCGCCGGAATGTTTTGTTGATGATGGAATTAGCATCAATTCTGCAAACGATGAAATCTCACTCAATGGCTTGCCGACGCCTGAAGCAAAGAAAAAAATAATTGCATGGCTGGAACAAAAAGGAATTGGCAAAGCAGCCGTTCAATATAAATTACGGGATTGGCTCTTCTCACGTCAGCGATATTGGGGAGAACCGATTCCGATTATTCATCTTGAGGATGGAACAATGAAGGCGCTCGATGAAAGCGAGTTGCCTCTGGAACTTCCGAATCTCGAAAAATTTCAACCAAGTGGCACCACCGAGTCTCCGCTAGCTCTTGCCACAGATTGGGTTAACGTCATTGATAAAGAAACAGGTTTGAGGGGACGTCGAGAAACAAACACAATGCCTCAATGGGCTGGATCGTGTTGGTACTATTTAAGGTTCATCGATCCTAAAAATTCTACGTCGTTCTGTGATTCTGCAAAAGAGCGATACTGGATGCCGGTTGATCTATACGTTGGCGGTTCTGAGCATGCGGTGTTGCATCTTATGTATGCTCGATTTTGGCACAAAGTTCTTTACGATCTTGGATATGCCAGTATAAAAGAGCCGTTTATGAAACTTCGGCATCAAGGTATTATTCTTGGAGAAGATTCTCGAAAGATGTCGAAGTCGCGAGGCAATGTCGTGAATCCAGATGATGTCGTTCGTCAATATGGCGCTGACTCTATTCGATTGTTCGAAATGTTTATGGGTCCACTTGAAGAAATGAAACCGTGGAGCACTCGCGGTGTGGAAGGCGTATTCCGTTTCCTCAATCGGTTATGGCGGCTCTATATTGATGATGAAGGGAAGATCGATGAAACAATTTGCGATGGTGAACCAACGGTAGAGTTCGAACGGCTCTACCACCAAACGGTCAAAAAAGTAACCGAAGATATCGAAGAACTACGATTTAATACTGCCATTGCTCAAATGATGATTTTTGTCAATGAAGCAATGAAGATAGAGAAGCGTTCGAAACAAATCATGGAATCGTTTATTCTTCTTGTATCGCCGTTTGCACCGCACATTGCAGAGGAACTCTGGCAACGATTTGGTCATTCCTCTTCAATTGCCTATGAACCATGGCCTTCGTACGATGAGCAGAAGTGCATCGAAGATTCTGTTGAAGTGGTTGTGCAGGTGAACGGGAAACTTCGGTCGAAACTCTCTGTGCCATTGAATACTTCGCAAGAGAAACTGGAAGAGATTGCAAAGAATGATGCGGTAATAAAGCGATACACTGATGGTAAAACGATTCGCAAGGTGATCGTTATTCCAAATAAACTTGTCAACATTGTGGTAGGATGAAAGTTTACAAGAGTGATTCCGATATCTGTTATTGTTATTACGAAGAATGAAGAACGCAACATCGATGATTGCCTTAAAAGTGTAACGTGGGCAAATGAAATAATTGTTGTTGATAGCGATAGTAGCGATAGTACAGTTGAGAAAGCTCGTCAATACACAACGCAGGTTTTGAATCATGAATGGAAAGGATTTGGAGAAGCTAAAAATTTTGCTCTTTCTCAATGCAAAAATGAGTGGGCGCTCTGGATTGATGCCGATGAGAGAGTTACGCCTGAGTTACAGCGTGAAATTATGACAAGTTTGGATTCGATAGATAGTTCTGTTGTTGCATTTCGGATGCCTCGTCTAGCAAATTTTTTAGGTCGCTGGATTTACCATTGCGGATGGTATCCGGGATATGTTGTGCGATTGTTCAAGAAATCGGTTGCGCAGTTTTCCGATGATAATGTTCACGAACAGCTTGTGCTTTCGCACGGTACAATTGGATCACTTCGGTCGCCGTTGCTTCACTATACGGATCCAGATTTAAACCACTATTTCGAAAAGTTCAATAGATACACTTCTCTTGCTGCCGCCGATCTTGCAAACAAAGGAGCAAAATTCCACCATTGTAGTCTTGTGGTTCATCCACTCTGGACTTTTATCCGAATGTATATTCTCAAGCTTGGTTTCCTCGATGGAAGAGAAGGTTTTATTCTTTCAGTATTATCAGCGCACTATGTTTTTGTAAAGTATGCAAAATTTTGGGAACAATTAAAAAAAGGAGAGTGAGTTATGGATAACGAAAAGAACAAGCAACTCTTTTTTAGCCTTGTTGCAACGTTCCATGCGACTGCAATGCAACAGATGGGGAAAATAAAAAATCCTATTACCGATTCTATTGAGCGGAATCTTGAAGAAGCGCAGATGTCAATCGATATTCTGGATATGATCGAAGCAAAAACAAAAGGGAATCTGGATGAAGATGAGGCGCGTTTGCTGAAATCAGTTTTGCAGGATTTGAAAATAAATTATGTAGACGAAGTTGCTAAAGAACAATCCAATACTCAGACAAAGCAATAGCTATGCGATTCGGAATTTACGGGAACATCGAAAAAGAAGAGATTGCGCCGGTTATCGAGAAGCTCGTTCTTCAGTTTCTGGAAAAGAATATCCCTTTTTGTCTCCATGAGAGTTTAATTCCGCTTATGAGGAAAAATCTTTCTCGTCCAGTTTTAAAATCTGTCAAAGCGGTCTCTGATAAAAAATTACCAACTTCGTGCGATATAGTTATTTCTGTTGGCGGAGATGGTACGATTCTTCGACTTGCCAGAATTGTGAGTACTGTTGGTACCCCTATTCTTGGCGTCAATGTTGGGAAATTAGGATTTTTGGCTGAGGTTTCAGTCGGAGAAATCGGGGAATGTATAGATGAAATTCTTCGCGGCGAATACTCTGTTGAAAAACGCACAATGTTGGAAACAAAATTTGGAAACCAGATTTTTCCAGAAAGCGCATTGAATGATGTTGTGGTGAATTGCCCGAGCACATCCCGAATGCTGAGTGTGGATATTTTCGTTGACGACGATTACTTGGGAACCGTGCGCGGCGATGGAATTATCGTTGCTACTCCCACTGGTTCTACTGCTTACGCTCTGTCTAATGGCGGTCCTATTGTTCCACCTTCGACGGAAGTGTTCCTTATCAGCCCAATTTGTCCGCACACGCTAACGATTCGCACCGTTGTTGTGCCTGATACTGTTAAGATTCATCTACGAGTAAAACATGCGCCGGCAAAAATTCACGTCGCTATTGATGGCCAGCCACAGACGTTCAGGAAATCGCCGATTGATGTGTGTGTACGAAAATCCCCTTACTGCACGTCGCTCGTAAAGCGCGTGAACACAAATTACTTCGATGTTTTGCGTCGGAAACTTAATTGGGGATTAGATGGTCGGAATGGTTAGCCAATCAATTTGGTTTGGCGCCTTCTTTAATCCATGTTTTCACACCATCAATTTGATTCTTGGTAAGCGTGGCAACATCAGAAGGAGGCATTGGAGGTGGAAGCGTACCATCTATTCGCAAAACCAGCATACTCTTATCGGGTTCGCCGATAATGATGAAATCTAAAAGATTCGAGTAAGATACAGAATACTCGAGATTTGGTTTTTGACCTCCGCTTGTATGACATCCGCTAAGAGCACAAGTTTGTTGGAAGAGAGGACCGACATGGTTCGAATAACTGACGCCACTTGTGGGAAATACAATATCGGATGATGCAGGCGAAGTTTTGTCTTTGCAAGCTCGTATCGAAAAAAGAATAGCCACAGCCAATATGATTTTGATATATTTCATAGGAATAATTTAACAGAAAAATATCATCAAAAGCAAAATTGACTTTCCATCAATGCTTGGCTATATTAAGAAAGAAAAACAAAGGGCCGTTAGCTCAGTTTGGGAGAGCGCCACAATGGCATTGTGGAGGTCACCGGTTCGAGCCCGGTACGGTCCACCAACTTGAATTACCATCCTCACTCAGATTTTTAAGATCATCCCATATTATGCAATAGAAACAAAAGGAATAGCATAAGTAGAAGGAAACCAAAATAGGCGTTGACGCACTTGAATATGTGAGTTTCTACTGCATAATTTTGGTAAACTTTTGGTTCTTTTCTTTCAATAGAAAAGAACGGTAAACGAAAAATTAAGAATGGAAAATAGAAGATATATTATCATTGGTTGTTTTTTTTACCCACGGGTGAACCTGTGGCTTGCAGTTAGTTCCCTTTACTTATTGATTCTGCGGTGGCTTCGATACGAGCTATCGCTCTACTCAGCCACCGTCTGAGAATCGGTTGCCGAGTAACCATAAGGCGTATCGAGGCAACAGTCTTTACAAGTTACTAAAGCATACTGTTGATTTATTGTTTTCATCTTTGATTACTTTAGAAAATGATTGTTGGAATTTAATATGGTTTTCAATAATATTATACCGGCTGTTAGAGGAAATAAACTAGTCATAAAAATGTAAAAAGGGATGAACCATGAAACAATTTTTCTTTTTGATTCTCTTTTGCACAACAAGCGCGTTTTGCCAGATTACACCTCCAACGACATTTGCCTTGTTTCAAAACGATCCTGATCCTTTTTCCCACACGACGACCATTCGATTTAGTCTTCCACAGAAAACACACGTTTACTTATTTATTACAGATAGCGTTGGAAATAACTTGCTAACCTTGGCTGATGAAGAACTTCAGGCTGGTCTTTGGAATTTTATGTTTTTTGCTGATAGCTCATTTGCACCGGGAATATATTATTGCAAAATAGTGGCTGATTCGTTTGTAGATTCGATTATGATGCACTACAAAATTGATATAACATCGGTAGATTACATGGCTCAGTTAAGCAAGCAAAGATTTGTGCTGAAGCAGAACTATCCAAATCCATTCAATCCGACCACTCATATTGATTACAAGTTACCGACGAGGTCCTTTGTTTCGTTGAAGGTTTATGATTTGCTTGGAAGGGAAATCAAGACGCTGATAAACGAACAACAAAGTGAAGGAGAACACTCTGTGAGTTTTGATGCGGCCAATTTACCGAGTGGGGTATATTTCTATTGCTTACAAGCTGGTAAATATTTAGAGATGAAGAAATTGACGGTAATTAAGTGAGCGAATGAGAGAAGAGAGGAGCGCGGCAACGAAGTTTAGTTATACAGTATGAAAGTTTGAAAATGAATAATGAAATAATTAAAGAAATCAACTATACAAATTACTTAATACTTTTGTTTACAAAAAAATTATGAATTCACAGAAATATTGTAATATTTACGAATTGACATCTGCAATATGCTCAGAAGCTTAATAAAGCATAGATTTTGTGGTATCTATTTAATAATATCAATTTACTATGAAGATATTTGAAAAAAATGGGCACAAGATCATCTGGGGCGATGCAATCGAAACTTTGAAAACTGTCGAAGATAATTCTATCGATCTTATTTTTGCCGATCCACCTTACAACATTGGTAAGAAGCTTATAGATGTTCCTGAACGATGGGAAGCAGACGGTTCATATCTAAAATGGTGTCACAAATGGTTGGAAATATGTATTGGCAAATTGAAGCCACATGGGACAATGTATGTAATGACATCAACCCAGAACATGCCGTACTTTGATATATTTCTTAGGGAAAGGCTTACCATCCTTTCGCGGATAGTGTGGTTTTATGACAGTTCAAGTGTTCAGGCGAGAAAGTATTTTGGTTCTCTTTATGAGCCTATTCTCCATTGTGTCAAGGACGAAAGAAATTACACTTTCAACTCTAACGATATTCTTGTTGAAGCAAGGACAGGCGCTGTTAGGAAATTGATAGATTACCGAAAAACTATTCCAACGGTGTACAACTCGAAAAAGGTGCCGGGAAACGTTTGGCATATACCGCGTGTCAGATACAGAATGGAAGAATATGAGAATCACCCAACTCAGAAACCTATAGCCCTTCTCGAAAGGATAATTAAAGCCAGTAGTAATGAAGGGGACTTAGTGCTCGATCCATTTTCGGGCACCTTTACAACCTCGTTTGTTGCCAAGCAACTCAACAGGAGATCAATAGGCATTGAAATAAACGAGGATTACGTCAAGATAGGTTTAAGGAGAATGGAGATTGCTACTCACTTCAACGGGGAGCCTCTTCGGAAACTGCCAAAGACTTACGAAAAACCGATAAGTGAAAAACAAACATCCTTATTTGAAAAGACAGCAAAATGGAACACGAATTCACGAAGACAATCAAAAAAATCCTAAAGAAAAATTTCCAAAGTCTTTCTGATAAGGTTTTCTCTAAGAGTGAACTTATACAGTACATCAACATTAAAACTAAATCTGCAAATAAAGGTTCAAAATCGAGAGGGAGTTTTGCAAATCTTTATGCTATCTATATATTAGTTGAAGATTATCTTGCACATGGATTCAACATCAAAGGTGATTACAAGAATTATCAAGGTGCAGTTTTCTCTACCCTTTTTAAGCGACAGCGCGAGCTTCCATTTGGGCAGAAATTGCAGAACCATGCACTCAACCATAGACTCAATGAAGAATTCAAGAAGTTCTTTCCAAATTGTGATTACGTTCCGATCCTGCGAGACCCAACCAGCAATCGCTATTGGTTCAATCAAAATCTATTAGTTCTACGAATTGGTAAAAGGAAGCTTGACATTGCAGCATCTGTCATTCAAATAATTGATGCATACATTGCAGCAAAGAAAAGTTCGTTCGAACGTTTCATCAAGTTTTGTGAAAATGCAGAAAAGGTTAAAGGTGAAGGGGAACTTGTTAACTTTATCAAAGAATTACTTGAACCGACAGTTGATGCAAGAATTTTTGAAATAGTAAGCTACAGTGTTTTGAAGTATTACTACCATAATCAAAAGCTCTACTGGGGATTTGTTCCGGAAGATTTGAAAGAAGACAACCTCAAGCTATATAAAACTGGCCGTACCAATGCCAATGATGGGGGGATCGATTTTGTGATGAAACCCTTGGGTCGTTTCTTTCAGGTAACAGAGACCGTAGATGTAAAAAAATATTTTTTGGATATTGATAAGATCGAGAAATACCCAATAACCTTTGTTGTGAAATCCTCTGATACAACTGAGACAATTAAAGAAAGGATCAGAGAGCAAGCGGAAAAGCAATATTCTATTAATGCGATCGTTTCTCGCTATATGGATTGTATCGAAGAAGTCATCAACATTCCAGAGCTTCTTATAAAGTTTCAGTCTGCAGTCGAACAAGGATTTTTGAATGATATACTTGCCGAGATTGTCAAGCAGAGTAAGGTTGAATTCAACTACGACGAGGACGACTACGATGTTAACGAATATCAGAATGGCAGAAACCTTGATGGTGATGAGGGCGAATATACTTCTGAGAACAACTAGAAAGAAAGCAAATAATTATATATTGAGTTCGCTTGCAACAAAACGTTGGATTGTGTTTTGCCACAGGGTAATTCATTAAGAAACCTGCTTTGTCCCAGATTCTGCCAAAGAGGTAACAGAATAGTGTCAATAAAAAGATGGATGAAGAAGGAATCTCAAGCGGTGGCTTCGATATGTACTTTCGTACTATTCAGCCACCGTCAGAGAATCTGTTGCCGAGTAGCTTGAAGAGCGTATTGAGGTAACTGCCTGAGTTGTAAGCTTGCTTAACCCCGACATTTCTATTGGACGCGAACTCTCACATTTTTTACAATCATCAAACATCCGAATTTTGAAAATCACAAAATCTTGTTATCTTACGGCGCACTTATGAAAGGATTTGTATGAAAACTCGTTCTCTAAGAATTGCTCTTCTTTTGTTCGTTTCTATTTCATTTGTTTTTGCACAGCCGAAGACAATCACAATTCTCCATACCAATGATATACACGCCAGTTTTGTTCCGCATGAAGCATTCTGGGTGAAGGGAAATCCAAAGCCGCTTATCGGTGGATTCAAGGAACTGGAAGTAGTGGCGGATAGCATTCGGCGGGCGGAGAAACTTACTTTGCTTTTCGATGCCGGCGATGTTATGACCGGAAACCCAATTACAGAATTTGTATACAATGGCGCTGAAGGCGGAGCTCTTTTTGAAATGATGAACATGCTCGATTACGATGCGTGGACAGTCGGAAATCATGACTTTGATGTTTCAGTAAATAATTTGAAGAAACTCACGTCGATTGCTCATTTTCCAACGCTTGCGGCAAATATTCGGGATAGCGCAAATACTGCTCCAGTGAATAACAAGGATTACATCATTATTACAAAAGGCGGAATTCGATTTGGAGTCTTTGGAATAATGTCCAGAGAATTTTATAGTCTTGTGAATAAGAATAGCAGTAGGAACATAAAAATTCTGGATCCAATCAAAACCTCAAAGCAAATGGTGGCATTGCTTCGGCCGCAAGCAGATGTAATTATCGCGCTCACGCATCAAGGCGTTAGCGATGATACAGTATTAGCAAGCCGAGTCGATGGAATCGACATTATTATCGGCGGTCATTCGCACACTCGACTGCAAAAGCCAAAACGAATAAATAACATATTGATCGTTCAGACTGGTTCGAACTGTGAATATCTTGGAGTTATTACGCTGACGGTTGATCATGGAAAAATACTCTCGAGCAATGGAAAACTTATTTCTCTCTGGGTAAGGGATGAATATCCAACGACTAAACTAACTTCGTTTGTCGACTCGATGCAAAATGTTATTGAAAAATCATATTCAGAAGTTCTTGGCGAGCTGCGCACTCCGTGGGTTCGAGGTCGAGGCGGAGAAAGCGGTATTGGAGATTTTATTACCGATGCACAGCGAGAAGCCGCCCATGCGGATGTTGCTTTTATGAATGACCATGGAATTCGACAGGATTTGCCAGAAGGGAAGATTACAAAACGCAAATTGTTCGAAGTATTACCATTCAGAAATGTGCTGGGAGTTTTTTCACTTCGAGGAGATCAATTGAAAGCAGCGGTTGAATACGCAATTCGTACCAGATCGCCTATTCAGACATCAGGATTAAATGTAGTGTGGAAGAAAAAAGATGATGGCTCTATCGAATTTGTTCAGTTCCTTGTCAATGGTCAGCCAATCCGCGATGATAGAATCTATACCGTTGCGGCAAGCGATTACTTGATTGGCGAATCGAAACGATATCTTGGAATTGAAATTTCAGACTATACGCTTCTTGATAAAACTGTATTTTCAGTCGTCGAACAAAAAATTCGAGCCACCGGTGTGATCGAATCCAAAGTCGAAGGAAGAATTAAACAAATTTCTAAATGAGAAAGGAGTACGAGATGAAACATTTTCCGATTGTGATTATTACTGGAAGACCAGCGGCAGGCAAATCTGAGGTGATAGATTTTTTGAAGAAATGCGATCCGATAGTACGATTAGAACGATTTGCAATTGCAAATTTTGAGGAGCTCGATGATTTTGTGTATGTGTGGGAGACGTTCGAACTCGATGATTTGATGTCGCAAATGAACAAGCCAAGAATCTGGAGCGATGAAAAATATTACTACTATGAACCGTACGTTTGGGATTTGTATATGAAACGGCTTGCGTTGGATTACAAAAAAAAGATTATGAAGGACCCAACATACCACGAACGAATGACCTCAATTGTTGAATTTGCCAGAGGAGGCGACAATGCTATTCAACACGCGCTTTCCTGCCTCTCCGACGAAATGCTTGAGAAGGCTGCGTTAGTGTATATTAAAGTTACGTATGAAGAATCGCTCCGTAAGAACAGACGACGAGCGCGCAAAGGAGAAGAGGATTCGATTCTTTACCATTCTCTGCCGGATGAAAAGATGGAGTTTTACTACAAGACGAACGATTGGGATGAAATTGAAAAGAAGGATCCGAACTTTATTCACGTTCGCAATTTCAAAATTCCTTATGCTGTGTTCGACAATATGCCAGAGAAGACGCTCGATCCTGTACTCATTGGAGAGGAATTAGAACGCGCAACTTCTAAACTTTGGAAAATATATAACTCCAAGTAATGCGCTCAAGATAAATAGGGTAGGATATTTAGAAAAAGAAATGATATCCAATTGGCGGGGGTGAGAAACGAATTGTCGTTCATCTCAATCAGCGTTTCAATCAGCGTTGGAGTTTTGGCTGCCAAGTAATTCGAAGAGCGTATCGAGACAACAATCTTTGCAAGTTTCTAATGTATAATTTGGGTTAAATGACGAACCAACTCATTCCTTGAGCCAGAAGAAAATCGAGTAGCTTTGGTCATTCAATCATTAAATTGCTGCAGTTTGTACTCTATTATTTTTTCCGAAGGAACAAAATGAGAGTGGTAGTTCAATCCGAGATTGTAAATTGCGGACTCGACTAATTGATTCTCTGAAAGAGAATTATTCCCAGAATAGAACCTGCCTGCCTGCAACAAAGCGTCAAGAGGAACGAGTCCTACAATTTCACTTCCAATCACGTCGACATTAAAAAGATCAGCTTGTCGCTTTACTTCTTCAAAAACATGATGGAGAGACGTAACTTTATAATTTATCAAGTTTGTCGAAACCTGCGTTTTGTGAAGGCGCTCGAGATTTATGCCAATTGCCTTGACGCACTTTAAGGCTCCGGGAATCGTTATAATATTTCCTTCGTTATCTCGTTGCACATTTCCGAATTGATCTTTCAAGGGAAATCCTCGTTCTCTTATGCGGAGAGCTATTTCATGAGCAATGTGGCGCTTTGAAGTCGAGAGCGTAATGTTGTAAGCAATGAGAATGTTGCGAGCCCCTGTAACAATTGCGCCGGATTTTTTGTTGAAGAAAGGTTTACCGAAGTCGGGATACCAATTTGGGTCGCTCAATTTCTTTGGTAAACCTTCGTATTCACCTTTGCGAATTGCCGCTAGATTTTTTCGGTGAGGTTGAGTTGCAGCACATTCATACAAATAAACAGGCACATCGAATCGATCCGAAATGATTTTGCCATAGCCTCGAGCCAGAGAAACACAGTCGTCCATCGTCGCATGATTCAAAGGAATAAAAGGTACGACATCAACCGCTCCAATACGAGGATGTTCGCCTTTTTGATGCTCCATATCGATGCGCTCTAGCGCAACCTTAGTAGAAGCAATCGCCGCTTGAAGTACATTTAATGGTTCGCCAACGAATGTTGCTACAGTGCGGTTATAGTCGGCATCGGCTTCGATGTTGAGCAAAGCAATGTGAGGAATATTCTCTATACTCTGCGCAATTGCCTTGATGGTTTCTTCATTTCTGCCTTCGCTAAAATTTGGCACACACTCTATAATTTTTTTCTCGTTCGACATAGTTAAAAGTCTAGCATTACGCCATTCTTAATAATTTTTGTAATGAAGTTTGTGCCATTGTAGTAAACGAGGTCGTAGAAGTCGTTTGCTCGTGCAAGGAGTAGGTCGGATTGCATTCCAATTTCGATGCTTCCAACGACATTGTGACATCCGCACGCTAAAGCGCCGGTAAGTGTAAGAGCAGTGAGAGCTTCTTCTGGAGTAAATTCAAATTGAGAGCATGCAAGCATCAATGTTAGTTGTGGAGAGAGCGTGCGACCTATAACTGGATGGAATCCTGAAGAAAGCGCGACTGGTATACCTGCATCAAGCACGGTACGAATCGAAAATGGTTTTTGGCGAGTAAAGAGAAAGAACATTGGTGAAAGAATAGCGAGCGTTTTTGTTTGTTGCAAGAGAGTAATGTCGTCATTCGATGGAGGCGAAGTAATGACGCATTGTGAATTATCTGTAGTTGAAGACCAAATTCCATTTGTTCTATTGAAGAAATCAACGAGAACAGTATGATCGAAACCATATCTGTTAGACGATGTCAATATTTTTTCTAACTGAATATCTTGAAACAATCCCAATTCAAGTACAAGATGTGAAGTAGAGCGGTGGTCGCTCAAATATGGGAGAAAGCGTTCGCTCAGCCATTGAGTGTAATTGTCAAGTGAAGTGTGCTGAAGCGAACCAAGACCAATATAGCAAGCCAGAATAGAGTCGAGTAAATGCTCGTTATGCAACTCTTTTGCAAGTTGAAGGAGAAGGAACGTCGTTGCTTCATCGCCGGTTTCTTCAATAGAAACTCTGGCGGTCGTAATTCCGTGTTTTAAGAATTGCTCGAAATGGAATCGTGATGCTTTTTTGATTTCGACTTTTGAGGCTTGATTTAGTGTGCGAAGAAAATGGAAAACTTTTTCCTTAATTAATGAAGGTGCCCATTGCTCTCGCCATGGTTCAAAGAGTGCATCGTGTTTTCTATTGATATGAGGGAAGAACGGAAATGTAAGCGGGTCAACAAATCCTGGCAGCGCGATGTAATCGGATGCATCGAACGAATCGATTAACTCGAATGAGCTACTATCGAATTGTTCCTCCTGTCCAATCCAGATGAATTTCCCGTTTTGCATTACAACGGCGGCATTGGAAAGCGTTTGAAAATTGCCGTTACATCCTTCCATCGGTCGAGTTAAAGGCGTAATTAGTTGTTGGATATTTCGAAGGATGAGATTCATTGAATTTATGGTTTAAATGCAATTGCAGAAATCTCGACCCGTGCATGCTCTCTCAAATCAGACACTGCAACAACGGTGCGCGCAGGATATTTTCCTTCTTCAAAGTATCCACCAAAGATGAGATTCATTTTTGTAAAGTCATTTAAATCTTTTAAGTAGATTGTGCATTGAACAACATTGGAAGAATCGAATCCTGCATGGCTGAGAAGCGTCATAATATTTTGAAGCGATTGATGAGTTTGCTCTTCAACCGTTCCTTCTATAAATTCGTTCGTTTCCAAATCTGTACTTGCCTGACTGCTAATGAAAAGAAAACGGCCAGCCTGAACAGCGGGTGAATATGGTCCCGCAATTTGTGGATTAGAAAAATAGTGTAATGGATCTAATTGCTGTAATTCATCCTTGACCATATTGCGTATTTTGTCCTCAGATGGAGTACATCCAACAATAAATAAAAGCAAACAGAGCGAAAATTTTTTCATAGCAGTCTGCAATCCTTTCAAAAATAAAAATTTGGATTAGCGTTCACGGAATTGCGAGCGCTCTCTTTTAAAATCTTTATCCGAGTTTATATCCAATTTTTCGGAGGAATTCTTTTCGCCATGCAATATCTTTATCTTCTTCAATCCCTTTTGTACGAACTCCATCGATGACGCCGAGAATTCCATTGCCTTGTTCGGTTTCTGCAACAATTACCTGAAGAGAATTCGCCGTGGCGCAAAAAATTTGGCACACTTCAGGAACATTTTTAATTGTATTAAGAATATTGATTGGAAATCCTTGATCAAGAAAAATAAGGAATGAATGCCCGCACGATAAGGCGAGGGCGTTTTTCTGAGCAAGTTCGATCATTGTTGGATCATTGCCTGTCCAGCGAACGAGAGCGGCGCCCGAAGACTCACAGAATCCAATGCCGAATTTAATGTTCGGATTTGTTTGTACAATCGCTTCATGCAAATCTTCTACTGTTTTGATGAAATGCGATTGTCCTAGAATCACATTGACCGTCTCCGGCTTTTGAATTGTAACAATTTTTATTTCCATAGGAATCTCCTTGTCATTAACTTATAAATTGCTCTATGATGTTTTGCGGGATGAGGAAGGCGAGCTTCCCTTTCCCCGGTATAATGGGTTTAGGAATTTCAACAGCAGCTATTGTGCAGGGTTTTATTTCGATAGCGCCTTGCATCGAATTTGTTGTGAGATGCAAAATTATTTCTGATAATGAAGGTTGATGCCCAACGAGAACAACGCATGAATGTTCTTTTGAATTGAGGAATCGAATAAACTGATTGTGATCAACTTCGTTGAGAAGATAATCGGTTGGTTCAATTGGAACATGTAAAAGGAGCGCAATCTCTTGCGCCGTTTGTTGAGCGCGATAGAGCGTACTGCTGATAATGAGCTCGGGTTTTTTCTGAAGCATTTTAAGGAATTGTCCAGCCGTTGTTGCCTGATGAAGACCGTGAGCGGTTAGAGCGCGTTCACTGTCGTGCATTGTTTGATTTTGTTCGGCTTCACCATGTCTTACAAAATAACAAAGCATAGATAATAAAATAAGTTAAGGTTTTGTGAGGTTGTATTGTTGAATCTTTGTGTAAAGTGTTTTCAAACTAATGCCGAGAATTTGTGATGCTGTGTTTTTATTCCATCCAACGGAATTCAATACGCCAGAGATATGAGCTTTTTCAATTTCACGCATTGGTACTGCTGAACCGATTTGGATTCCAGAGCTTGCTATAGTTTCTTTCTGCAAAATAGTTCTTTGTCCAATAGGGAGTGAAATATCTTCAACTCTGATAAGATTATCTTTGCAAAGGATGCTTGCACGTTCGATTACATTTTCCAGTTCCCGTACATTTCCGGGCCAATCGTACTTCATTAAAAGTTCAAGAGCTTTTGGTTCTATCATTTTCAAACCGCGAGGTCGAATTCGGTTCTTTAGAAAATAGTCGACTAAGAGTGGAATATCTTCTTTCCGTTCACTTAACGATGGAATGTTCAATGTGATAACGTTAATTCGATACATAAGATCTTCGCGAAAACGTCCAACAGCAACTTCATCGATGAGTTTTTTATTCGTTGCCGATATTACCCGAACATCAGAGCGAAGATTTTTATTTCCGCCTACACGCCGGTATTCGCCTGTTTGTAGAAATCTTAAGAGCTTTGGTTGAAGCATCAGATTGATTTCCCCAATCTCATCGAGGAAGAGCGTTCCGCCATCTGCAATTTCGACAAGCCCCTGTTTCATCTGATATGCATCGGTAAAAGCGCCTTTCTCATGTCCAAAGAGTTCGCTCTCGATGAGATTTTCAGGAATCGATGCACAATTGAGCGTTACGAATTGCTTATCTTTCCTGAGACTGTTTTTATGGACAAAGTTTGCGATGAGTTCCTTTCCAGTTCCGCTTGCTCCTTGAATGAGTACCGGTGAGTCAGTAGGAGCGACTTTTGCGGCAATATTCAATAACTCGAGCATTGCTTTGCTTTCGCCGATAATTTTATCGGCGTAGGTATGTCGTGCAAGCTCAGATTTCAGAACTTTATTTTCGATGTTTAATCTTTTTCGTTCGAGCGCTCGGTCAATTGTATGGAGGAGTTCATCTGCAGAATATGGTTTTGTTACATAATTAAATGCCCCAAGATTCATGCATTCAACTGCAGTTTTTATATCGTGTACACCAGTGAGCATAATGACCTGTGTATTGAGATAATGCTCGTGAATAAATTTGAGAACCTCGATACCGTCAACACGCGGTAGCTTAATGTCGAGCAGAACAACATCGAAAGACTTTTGTTGAAGAATATTGATTGCAGCGACCCCATCGGCTGCTGTTTCAACGGTATAATTTTCGCTTTCTAATAATGCTTGTGCAACTTGAAGGAACGGCGCTTCATCATCGACGACAAGGATTGTCACATTATTTGCCATAGAATATTTACCTCGTAATAAAAATGTTTAACGGATGGGAAGAGTGAAGAAAAAAGTAACACTTTTTCCTGTCTCCGATTCAACCCATATTTTCCCGTTATGCGCTTCAACGATACGTTGAGCGATGATTAACCCTAAACCTGATTTTTTTGATGTATTCGATTTTCCCGCAATAATATCTCGATATCTATCGAATATGAGAGGCAATTCTTCTTTTGGAATTCCTGCTCCGGTATTGAAGATAGAGACAAGGATGTGATCAATGGGCTTTTGTCCTTCCTCGAGTACGATCGCAACTTTTCGAATTTGAACTACAATTGCTCCTTGTTCTTGAGTGTGAGCGACAGCATTGCTCATAAGTGTGTGAAGTACTTGGGAAATTTTTTCTGCATCATATTCGATAGCGGGGAGTTCAGGCTCGGCTGAAAAATCGAAAGTGATTTTTTTTGAATTCATCGGGACATTATATTCATTACAAACAGTCTGCACCGTTACCGGTAAACTGCCAATTCCTTTATTCAGTCGTACGCGTCCACCTTCCAATTTCTTCAAATCCATCATATCGTTGAGAAGAGCAATGACTTTATCGATGGATGTTGACATATATCCAAGTAATTCTTTTTGATGATCAGTTAGTGGTCCAGCCATTTCCTTGAGTAAGTAGCCAATGCTCTGCCGAAGTCCAACAATTGGATTATGAAGATCGTAGAGCAGGCGAGCAGAGTGTTCCATTTGTAATGTTCGGATGCGTTCCTCAGCGTCCCGTTTTCGTATCAGGGATCGAAGTTGTGGCACAAGCTGTTCCATATTGACTGGTTTGGTGAGATATTCTTTTGCTCCAAGCTTCATCGCTTCCACAGCCATGCTGATATCTGTCATTCCTGTCATCATTACAACTTCTGTTTGGAATGAATTCTTCTTTATATATCGTAGCACTTCTAAACCATTTGCTCCTGGCATCTTAATATCGAGAATTGCAATATCGTACTCTTTTTCTTGAATTTTTGAAATTGCATCGGTTCCGTTGGAAACATCATCAACGACGAATCCCTCGTCAGCGAGCCACGCAGAAACAGTCTTGCGCAGGGAATCTTCGTTGTCTGCAATTAAAACGTGAATCTTGTTATTCTCCGTACCGAGCATGGTTGCTTCCCCAGTTATTTCAACGTTAGTCATATCATGAAGTTACATAATATTCCTGAGTGATAATAGGTAGATTCGTTTGAAAAATCAATTCAAGTTTTCGATGAAATAGTCCTTCCTATGGATCGATTGTAATAGTGTTATTCACCGATGTGCCTATGTGAAATGGGAAGAACCGATGTGATCGTCAACTTCCCGTGTATAACTCCTTTTTGACTCAGGATTGTATCGGCAAGCAAGTTGATTTGTTTTGCTGTGCCTTTAAGAAGAATGACTTCGAAGCAATGGTCATGATCCACATGAACATGGGAAGTACAAACAATGTAATCATAATATTCATGTTGAATATTGGAAAGAGATTTTTCGAGTTCGCGTTTATGGTGATCATAGAGAAAAACTAATGCTCCAAAAACATAGGCGGACGGATCTTGCACATTCTCCTCGATTAGTTTATCTCGAACGATATCGCGAATCGCTTCTGAACGATTCGTATATCCTTTCTCTTCGATTAAGCGATCGAATTCCTGTAGTAAATTTTGCTCCATTGAAATACCGAATCGAACTAACTTTTCCATATGTTATTCCCTTTCTCAAAGCAAAATATACAACATTTTAATTATAAGTTGAAAAATGAGAATATGATTTTTCGGAACTATAGATTGATTCAACCCAGATTATGCTATAAACGGGAATCTTAGAAGTCTTTGATAAAGTAAAATAATAAAATTAGCGAAAGAAGAAAGAACCCATATGGTGGCTTCGATACGAACAATCACCCTACTCAGTCATCGTCAGGGAATCGGTTGCCGAGTAGACGAAAGGCGTATCGAGGCAACGGTCTTTGCAAGTTTCTAATACATAAGTTAGGTTAAATTCGACTTTCATCTCAATTGTTATAAAGTATTCAATCCTATTTTTGGTAAACCATTTTCCGAGCAACTGAATTTCCATTAGCTCTCATTGTACAAATATAAACTCCGCTCGATAGCCCATTTGCTTTCCAGCGTACCTGATGTTGTCCGTTCGGTACAACTTCATTTACAAGTGTAGCGACTTTTTTACCTCTCACGTCGTAAATGATGATTGAAACATGAGAAGAAGATGAAAGTGAAAATGAAATAAGAGTTTCCGAATTAAAAGGATTCGGATAATTTTGTTGGAGTGCAAAATCTTGCGGCGCTTGTGCACGTTGTTCCTTTTGGACTGAGACGAGATATGCTCCATCTCCAACAGTCTCAATTTCATTTAAATGATTTGTACCTATCCCTTTTTGATTAAGGAGATAAAGATGGTTCTTACACATTACGTTATCAGGCCTTTTAACTTCTTCATGTTCAGGATCGTCTCCCATAAGAAATGCCGCAATGCTATCTGCAGCAACAGGGTCTTTTGCTACTACTAGAGCATGATTTTCATATGGTGTGAAGGTAGATGCCCAAGCGCCCTCTCCGCCGCGTGAATTTTTAATCCCATCAATGATAGCAAGATGTACTGGCCGAGCAAGACAGAGATCAGTTATTGAATTAGGTAAATGATGTATTTCCTGTCCACCTTCTGTATGGAGTTTCTCACGTCTGTATGATACTTGTTGTGTTGTATGCAGACTTAATGGAGTAATTCCGATTTGATTTTTAAGCGAGTGCGTAATACCCGCACTAACATGTTGTTTCATTTTGGGAATCGAAATGTAGACATCAACTTCCTGTAAAATCTGATTGAGCTGAAATGAACTATAGTAATAGCCATTACTGACCGGCACTGTTACATAACTGCTGTATGGAGCTTTGTTGTTTAGGTTAATCATTTGCAAGCCTAAATCATTTTTTACAGTTGCAAAGCCAAAATTGTTAAAAGAATTATCGTCCCAAAGAGCTTCGACAATATAAATGTTATTAGCGGATACTCCATAATCAATAAGAAGTTCCGCAACAGCGCGTACAACTTCTGGGTGCGTCCAGACAGTTTCTGTCAAAGATTTTCCATTCAATTTAGAATTATTTGCGTATGAGGAACCTCCTGTAAGATTGATTTTGAGGGCAACTTTATCGCTTGTTTTTACAATGTCGCTAATTCCTCCAATTGATTCTAAAAGGGATTGAATTTTTTGTTTCAATAGAGCATTATCGTACGTTGTTGCTTCTGCTATTCCGACTTTTGTGAGTATATCTGTTGAACCACCCATGTTGGCAAAGAGCGACTTTGGAAGGAGAGAAGAAAGAAGAATCCCTGCGGTTGCTGCAGATGCCTGACGAAGAAATTCCCGACGATCCAAGGTGTGAATAATTGTGTTACTTCCATTTTGTTCCATATCAATTCTCCTCATTAAATGTAATTTGTCGTATAAATTACACTTATTTGTTATGAATGCAATAATATCCGTCATCTCTTCTAAAATTTATTATGTTGATCGGATTCAGCTCAGTTGGATTTTTTGTTGTTCACTATCAAATAGCGATCATTGTTCTTGAAAAAAATTTTATAAGATTAAGACTAAGAATTATTAAAGACTTGGATTAAGCATCGAAAGCAGAAAAATTTTTTAGGAATTTATTCGTCAATCAAAACATACGTATTTTTTATTGATATCTGCATGAAAAGTATTCCACCTGCGTTATGGATTTTCAATTCAATAGATGACATTACCATAATTTGCGGCGATGTTGAAGCTTTCATCGTCGTTAATCGTCATTAAAGCAATTTGGTGATTACTATCACTTTCATTTTGGATGATATTTCTTTTATTAAAAGAAAAAGGAATATAAAAAACGGGGTGAGATATGATGGATAAATTATTTTTCGATCAAGATGGAAGCTATCCTTCTGTAAATGACCAGGGCGCTGATGATGAGCGTAATACTGCTCAAAGGAAGTCATTTCTTAATGTCATTCGTAATCCGTTTACAATCGCTCTCTTAACATGGTTGGCGATGGGGATTTATTTGTTGATCCTCCGTGTTCAATAGATAATTGTGTAATTAAATCTCTTTCGATTTAACACTTTTGCAGTGTTATAGGGTAGACAACAATTATTTTACAGTGGGGAATGCTGCTTTTTAATATGTAAATTAATTATGCAGTAATTTTTTTCTCTCCAAACTTCTTCCGATATTTTATAATTATAAGATGAAAATCGAAGGAACGACTATGAATATTTTCGCAATAAGTGATATCCATAATGCAGAGAATCAATTGTTGAAGATTCTTAATTCAACACGGAAATATGATTGCGTGTTTGTAGCTGGCGATTTTACAACACACGGTTCGATTGCCGATGTCAAAAGAGAACTGTCCGAAATACAGAAGATTGCACCGAAGATTTACGCTGTTACTGGAAATATGGATAGTAGCGCCATTGACTCTTGGTTAATTCAGGAAGGATATGGTTTGCACGGAATTGGAATTCATATTGGTGATTTTGGTATTTGTGGAGTCTCAGCTGCGCCAAGAAGTATTTTGCGCACTCCGTATGAACTCGATGAAGACACTCTGTTAGATACACTTCAAAAGGGGTGGGAGATGATACAGGATTTCCCATTGAAAGTTGTGTTAGCTCATACGCCGCCATTCGGTACAAAAGTGGATAAGACGCGCTCAGGTATTCATGTCGGCAGCAAAGCTCTACGATCATTCATCGAAAAAAATGAGCCAGATCTCTATATCTGCGGACATATTCATGAAGCTCGTGGTATTGATACTATTGGAAAAACGACAGTTGTCAACTGCGGCGCAGTTGCCGATGGTTTTTTTAGCCTAATTGAAATAGGCAAAACAATAAAAGTGGAGATGTGCGAATGAATCAAATTGAGGTAGTTCTTTTTGATTTGGGGAATGTACTTGTTCAAGTAGATGTATTGAATTTCCCAAGGTCATTAGGAATTCAAAATGTAAAGGAATTAGATACAGTTATCTCGAAAATGTTAGAATTGCAGCAACAATATGAAGCGGGAAGCGTTTCAACAGATGAGTTCTTTCTCGATGTTGGGGAAGTCCTTCAAAATAAATTTACGAGGGAAGAATTAGAGAAGGCATTCTCGACAATATGAAGCGGGAAGCGTTTCAACAGATGAGTTCTTTCTCGATGTTGGGGAAGTCCTTCAAAATAAATTTACGAGGGAAGAATTAGAGAAGGCATTCTCGACAATAATTTGTGAACCGATCAATGGGATGGAAACGCTTGTTCAAAATATATCGAAAAAATATCGAACTGGACTTGTCAGCAACACGAGTGAATTCCATTACAAAGAAAGTTTGCAAAAAGTTCCAGCATTAAAGTATTTGTCAAAGCATTACGTTTCGTATCAGTTAAAAACTTTGAAACCCAGCAAAAAGTTTTATGATATTGTGTTGAATGACTTAAAATGCAATCCAGAGAGAATTATTTTTATTGATGATCTTGCCACGAATGTAGAGGGAGCGGTGCAAGCAGGGATGGTAGGGATTCAATTTCAAAATCCACTGCAACTTCAAGCTGATTTGGAGTTGCGCGGAATTCGGTACTAAAGCGACGGAGAGATAGCAATGAACAAAGCTCAGAGTACATATCAACCTAATCCAAAAGAATACGATCCCGCTATGCATTCTGCAGAACATCTCTTAAATCAGACGATGGTTCGGATGTTTCAGTGTGGACGCGCATTCAGCGCTCATATCGAGAAGAAGAAATCGAAGTGCGATTACCATTTTCATCGGAATCTAACGGCAGAGGAAATCAGTGAAATTGAACAGCGAGTGAATGACGTAATTCGGCAGAATGTTGAAATATCTGAGCAGTTGCTAACTCGCGACGAAGCCGCAAAACTTGTATCTCTCGACCGACTTCCGGAAGATGCTGGAAATATTATTCGTATCATTTCGATTGGTACATATGACCGATGCACTTGCAGCGGCATCCATGCAAGTCGTACCGGCGAGCTTGGGATATTTCACATTATCTCAACTGATTGGAACGGTGGTGTTCTCCGCATACGGTTTAAGCTGGATAAATCGTAGCATTGTGTATTACTTGATAGCTTTGCTGTAAAATGCAGCCTTCAATAATCCAATTATACATTAGAGACCAGCAAAGACTGTTGTACGCCTTATGGCGACTTGGCAACCGTTTCTTTGACGGTGGCAGAGTTGGAATAGTTTAGCTTATTTCTTTTTAACGCCTATTCCGGGTCTGTCGGGTAAAATAATTTCCCCATTTTGGAAAGTAACTCCATCGAAAACATCATTTGTGATTAAAAGAGCGCCATCGAGATCTGCCCAATTTGCCAGCGGCGCAAGATGAGACGCTGCGCTAATTGCGCACGAAGTTTCCGTCATACATCCAATCATAATTTTCAATCCAAGTGAACGCGCTAGGATTGCCATTTTATAAGCTTCGCGCATTCCGGTACATTTCATCAATTTAATGTTGATGCCATGATAGACTCCGACAGCTTTTGGAACGTCGGCAAGTCGTTGTACTCCTTCATCGCCGATAATTGGAATTGGAGAACGTTCTGTTAGCCAAGCTAAATCATCGTAGCGTTCTTTAGGTAGCGGTTGCTCAATTAAGATGACTCCTTTGCTGTGAAGCCAATGAATCATATCGAGTGCGTACTCTCTATCTGTCCAGCCTTGATTTACATCTGTTGTAATAGGTCTTTCGGTAACAGATCGAATTGTTTCGATCATTTCTTTATCATTCTCTCGTCCGAGCTTTACTTTTAGAATTTTATACTCGTGCGCCTCTTCGGTTTTTTTCCGTACGACATCAGGAGTATCGATGCCGATGGTATAAGAAGTAGGTGGGAGGTTGTCTTTCGAAAATCCCCAGAGAACATACCAAGGCTGCTGGAGTAATTTCCCGACGAGGTCGTGGAGTGCAATATCGATAGCGGCTTTTGCAGCTGTGTTTCCCGCTTCGATCTCATCAATATTTTGAAGAATGCGTTCCAGTTCAAAAGGGTTTTCATACTGAGAGAGATCAACTTTCGAAAAAAAAGAGATGACACTTTCTTGAGTTTCACCTAAGTAAGGTGGAAGAGAAGCTTCTCCGTATCCGATGACTCCTTTGTATTCTATTTCTGTTAAAACGATTGGCGTTGTTGTTCGAGAGGAGACAGCAATTGTGAAAGGATGCTGGAGCGTAAGCATATATGGTTTCCATCGAAAGTGCATAGTATTTCTTCCCTTGAAAATATTGATTTCGTTCATAGAAATTGAATTGTGCGAATAAAGTGGCATTACGCCAAGTGCTGGTATTGATTGCAAAAAATGTCTCCGATCCATTCTTTACCCTTTCTTTCTTTTCAAACTATTGAAAGAGTAGGAATTATTCAATTCTTCTTTGTATTTTTCAAAAAAGGATTCTACAACATTTGGAGAAATGTTATGAAGACAGCAGTTTATCCTGGCTCGTTCGATCCTATTACATTCGGGCACATCGACGTCATTGAACGCGCATTGAAATTGTTCGATAAAGTAATTGTTACTGTGGCGGTGAACAGCTCAAAAGCTCCGCTCTTTACAGTCGATGAGAGATTATATTTACTAAGAGAGGCGACAAACAAATATAAGAATGTCGAGGTCGATGCATTCGATGGCTTGCTGGTTGACTATGTTCGTCAACGGAAAGCTATTGCGGTGATTCGCGGCTTGCGTGCAATGACGGATTTTGAGTACGAACTGCAAATGGCTTTGTTGAATCGGCGACTCTATTCTGAGCTTGAAACAGTATTTTTGATGCCGAAGGAAAAATATACTTATCTGAGTTCGAATTTTGTTCGTGAGATTGCGACGTTAGGAGGCGATGTGTCGCAATTTGTGCCATCTGTTTGTAAAAAAGCTCTTCTCAAAAAAATGAAACATCAGTAATTTTTTTAGCTATGATGGAGGAACTATGGAATACCGTACACTTGGTTCGTCTGATTTAAAAGTATCTGCAATCACGTTTGGCGCATGGGCAATTGGCGGTTGGATGTGGGGAGGTACCGATGTAAAGGCAGCGCGAGAAGCAATTCTTGCTGCATACGATAATGGAGTTACGACGATCGATACTGCTCCAGCGTATGGGCAGGGTTTAAGTGAGCAAATTGTTGGCAATGTGCTTGATGTTGTTCCTCGTGATCGTGTGCAAATTCTGACAAAGTATGGATTGCGATGGGATACGAAGGAAGGCGTCTACTATTTTTCTACAAAAGATGCAAACGGAAAAGAATTACGTTTACACAAATTTGCGGGCAGAAAAGGTGTGCTTTACGAATGCGAACAGAGTTTGCTTCGTCTAAAAACGGATTACATAGATTTGTATCAAATTCACTGGCACGATCCATCCACTCCAATTGAGGAAACGATGGAAGCGGTTGCTCGACTCATTGAGCAAGGAAAAGTTCGGTATGCGGGTGTTTGTAATTACAACGTCGAACTTCTGAAGCAGGCAAAAACAGTTATACCGATTATATCAAACCAAGTTGAGTATAATATGCTTGAACGAGGAATTGAGAAGGAACTTGTTCCGTATTGTCTTAAAGAGAATGTTGGAATTCTTGCTTACAGTTCGATGGCGCGTGGATTATTGACTGGGAAATTTTCTCCAGATCATAAATTTGCAGAAGGCGATCATCGTGCCGAACATAAACTCTTCAAACCGCATATTATTCGTCGGGTCAATGAGTTCTTGAATACTTTAAAGCCAATTGCAGAAAGCCATAACGCCACAATTGGACAAATTGTTTTGAGGTGGACTATTGATCAACCAGGAATTACCTCAGCGTTAGCGGGAGCTCGCACAAAAGAACAGGTGATTCAAAATGCACATGCTGTTGATGTTCGACTGAGTAAAGATGAAGAGAACTTGATACAGAAAAATCTAGAAGCCCTTACTAATGATATTAAGGGATAACGCTAAAATCGAAGGTCAAAGTCGTGATGATCGAAAGTGCAATCGAGTTACAATCTTAAACATCAAAGTGTACAGAGAGAATCACTGTAATATTACGGAATTCAAAATAATATATGTGCAAAGTGATAGCTGACTTAGGCGCTATTTGCTAAGTCGCCGTAGTCCTATCAAAGCAACTACCTTTTAAGCCTTTTCAAATCTGCTTATAAATTTTTAGCATTTTGAATGTTTTTTGCTCGATGTTGCTGGTGAAAACTTCAAAAGTTCCGTTGCTTCAATCCTGTTGCATTTACGTCGTTGTGTGGCTATATTGCTTCCATTAAAATTGAAGTGCATCAGAAATAAGTGGAACTTTTGCAAGGAGAAATTTTATGGCAGAGCAGCAGAATGCTGGAAAAAGCGCTAAACATGTTCCGTTCGTACCACCGGACACTCATTTAAAAGAATTTACATTACGTGCTATTATCTTAGGTTTATTACTTTGCGTCCTTTTAGGCGCGGCTAATGCTTATCTAGGACTCAAAGCTGGAATGACGATTGCCGCTACGTATCCAGCCGCTGTTATCGCTATGGCGGTTTTACGGATGATGAAAGGAAATATCCTCGAAGAGAACATCGCACGTACCATTGGTTCGATCGGAGAATCAATTGCGGCGGGAACGATCTTTACTATTCCTGCATTTGTCATTTCTGGAGTCTGGCAGAATCTCAATGAACATTACTTAGAAGCAACAGCAATTATGCTCGTTGGCGGTATTATTGGAGTGCTGTTCGTTACGTTGCTTCGTCGTGTGATGGTTGAAGATGTTGAGCTGCCGTATCCCGAATCAGTGGCGGCTGGGGAAATTCATAAGGCGGGTCAACGAGGCAGCACCGGTGCAGCTTATTTGTTGGGCGCTGGAATTTTTGGCGCTCTGGTTCAAGGATTGAAAGAGTTCAATTTGTTCGCTGCTTCATGGGAAAAATATCTTCCATTCTCGAAAACAGGTATCGCTTTAGGAAAATCAGGACAAAGCGTTCCTGCGGGTGGAGGAATTGTACTTTCTACTCCAGCCGTTAGTCCAGCATACATTGGCGTTGGATATATTATTGGTCCACGTCTTGCGTCGTTGAATTTTGCCGGCGGCTTATTGGCGTGGGGATTATTTGTTCCGCTTCTTATGTTTCTACTCGGTCCACAATTTTCGCTTCTGCTTCCGGAATCAGCGACAAATGCTGAATGGATTGGTCAGGCATCGTTAGTGTGGAGCTATATTGTGCGTCCCATTGCAATTGGCGGAATGTTAATGAGCGCTGTCTATACGCTCTGGGGAATGAGGAAAAATCTTGTTAGTGGATTGCGTCGCTCGATTGGAGATGTGCGTACAGCGGCAAGCGGTTCCGTCGCTGTCAATCGAACGGATCAGGATCTTAACATTCGAATGGTTTTCGGCGGAATTCTTTTGATGTCGGTTGCTACGTTTTTCCTTTATTACTACTTTGCACAAAATTTTGCAGCAGCTCTCACTGCAACGCTGGTAATGGTAATTGCAGGATTTTTCTTCGCAGCAGTTTCTGGCTACCTCGTTGGATTGATAGGCTCGAGCAATAATCCAATCAGTGGATTGACACTATCCACAGTGATTATCGCTGCTGTTCTTATGGTTGCATTAGGACAAACTGGTACAGCCGGCATAATAGCCGTCCTTGGCGTGGCTGGTGTAATTTGCGTATCGTCAGCGGTCGCTGGTGAAATGTTGCAAGACTTAAAAGTCGGACACATCCTCGGTGGTACGCCGTGGAAAATGCAAGTCGGCGATATTATCGGAGTTGTTGTTGCGTCGGCGGTAACGATTTTTCCAATTATTATTCTTCATCAAGGAAATATAAATACAGGTGGAGCAGGAATTGGTGGAAAAGATTTATCAGCGCCTCAGGCAAGTTTGATGGCATTCATTTCGCAAGGAATCGTCAGTGGTCAGATGGCGTGGCCATTGATCCTTGTTGGTGTGTTGATGGCAATTGGCTTTATCCTTTTGCGAGTAAAAAGTCCAATGCTTGTTTGCGTTGGAATGTATTTACCGCTGGAAACAACATTTGCAATTTTCATTGGTGGACTTATTCGTGGCATCCTTGATATGGTTGCAGAGAAACGAAGCCTTAACGCTGCTCAGAAAACGCGCGTCGAAAATAACGGAACATTGCTTGCGGCTGGACTCATCGCTGGCGAAGCTCTCATCGGACTTGTGTTTGCAGCGCTCGCTTTTTGGGAAATTTCTACGCCAAAAATATTTGCTAATCCATCGTTCATCGGCAGCATTGTTGTATTTTTGCTCATTGCAATTTATTTGATTATTGTACCGCTCAGGAATGCAGGCAAAGCAGATGAACCAGCGCCGCCGAGCGTAATGATGTAGGATGAACTATGAGCTCAGAATTTTGGTTTCAAAAACCCGCGCATGGAATAGATTGGGAATTAGAAGATGAAAAGGTTATTCTGCTCGTACCAAAATTTCGTCATCCGTTTTTACAACGGTGGCTGGTGCCGCATCTTTCAAAACCAAATTTTCGAGTTCAATTAGATGCAATAGGCAGCGCTTTCTGGAAGTGGTGCGATGGCGCAAAGACGTTGGAAGAAATTAAAATTGAAATGAAAAAACAATTCGGCGAGCAAATCGAACCAATTGACGATCGTTTAAGTCGGTTCGTTTGTCAACTTGCCGATAGCAAATTTCTGAAGTTTGAATAGAGTATAAAATTAGAATTAACAAAGAGGTGATACTATGGGACGTGTTTTAGAAGCTTTGAAACCAGAATTGGTGTGGAAGTATTTTGAAGAAATCAGCCGCATTCCACGCGGATCAAAAAATGAAAAAGCAATTTCAAAGTATGTACTCGATACAGCAAAATCATTAGGGCTTGAAGCCAAACAGGACAAATTCCTCAATGTCATTGTAAAGAAACCAGCAACACGAGGAAAGGAATCTTTGCCTTCTGTGTGTCTTCAATCTCATCTTGATATGGTGTGTGAAAAGAATAAAGACACAGTTCATGATTTTACAAAAGATCCAATCGAGTTAATTGTTAAGGATAATGTGATCGTGGCAAACGGCACGACGCTTGGCGCTGATAATGGAATTGGCGTGGCAACCTGTCTTGCCTTAATGGAGGCAAAAGACATTGAGCATGGACCGTTGGAATTTCTCTTTACCGTTGATGAAGAAACAGGACTGACTGGCGCCAGTAATTTGCAACAAGGTTCCATAGAAAGTAAAATTTTGTTGAATCTTGATTCGGAAGAAGAAGGACAAATTTACGTTGGATGTTCTGGCGGAACAGACACAACTCTTGAATGGAACGCTTCGCTCGAAAATGCGCCTCAAAATTTTGCTTCGATGATCATTAAAGTAAAAGGATTAAAGGGTGGACACTCGGGACTCGAGATAGATAAAGGTCGAGGCAATTCAATTAAAATTCTCAACCGTGTGCTTCTTGCGCTTGAAGAATATGGAGTTCGTGTCTCTTCATTCGATGGCGGGAACAAGAGCAATGCAATTCCGCGCGAAGCAGAAGCAGTTGTTTTTATTCCAATTAAAAAATTAAACGATTGTAGCGCCAGAGTATCGCAATGGAATTCCATTATTCGTGAAGAATTAGCAACCGTCGAGCCGGATCTTTCGATTTCAGTTGAAGAAATCAAAGTAAGGAAAGGAACAAAGGTTTGGAAGAAGAAACTTCAATGGCAGGCGCTGCGAACTCTTTCCGCAATGCCTCACGGCGTTATTAAAATGAGCGCTGATATTAAAGGACTCGTCGAGACATCAACGAACCTGGCAATTATTAAATCAAGCTCGCGGAAAATTGAAGTTATCACGAGTCAGCGGAGTTCTGTTGCATCCGAAATCGAAGAGATTGCACAGCAGGTTCGTTCCGTTGGTGAACTTGGCGGCGCTAAAGTAACAAAGAACGATGGTTATCCTGGTTGGAAACCAAATCTTGATTCGCCAATTCTTAAGATTGCGACTGAAACGTATAAACAGCTCTTCGGCAAAGAGCCAGAAGTGAAAGCGGTACACGCAGGATTAGAATGCGGCATTATCGGAGAAAAAAATCCTGGTATGGATATGATTTCCTTTGGACCGACTCTGGAAGGCGTTCACTCGCCCGATGAAAAAATTTACATTGATTCGGTCGAAAAATACTGGAAATTCTTGTTAGCGATTCTTAAGAACGTTCAATAAAGAACAATACAAATTCAGGGATCACTTCTTTGTGATCCCTGAGTTTCTTACCCAAAAATATCAACTCAAAG
>Ga0208825_1000434_pt1 | contig 40872 bp, 20 predicted proteins | sample AD_UKC113_MetaG_FD_184450 | JGI IMG/M metagenome (GOLD analysis project Ga0208825, IMG submission 184450) | Active sludge microbial communities of municipal wastewater-treating anaerobic digesters from Hong Kong - AD_UKC113_MetaG (SPAdes)... | ecosystem: Engineered > Bioreactor > Anaerobic >... | reverse complement strand
TGTTCAATATTTTGCAACCCATCATCGAGGAAAAGGCATTGCTGCGGTGGCAGCCCAATATCCTCTATCACAACATTAAACAAACGAATGTCGGGTTTGGTTATTCCCAACTCATAAGATAGATAAAATTTGTCGAAAAAATCATCCATCGAATAACCGTTATAATGAAAATGCTGTGCTCTGCAGAAAGTCATATGAATAAGATTGGTGTTGCTCAACAAATAGATTTTAAATCTTTTCCGAAGTTCCAACAACAACTTTAATTTTTCTTCCGGTATATCCAGCAAAAATGAACAAAAAGCTCGGTCTATCTGCTCATCGGTCAATGTGTGGTCAGATAGTTTTCTGACTTCGTTGCGGAATTGCTCCGGTGAAATTTTTCCCTGTTCCAATTCGAGAAAAAAACCGGACTGATTGAAATCATCCAAATATTTTTCCACTTCTTTTACACCGAGAGCTTGAAAACTGTCAATGCAGCGTTGACGGTCTAAATTAATCAACACCCCGCCAAAATCGAATATTAGAGCCGATATATTTTTAAAATGAATCATTTAAACGAAAAATAACACAGAATTTTTCCAAACCCGTAAAAAATTATTATTTTTGCATTCACTTTGCAAAGATAAGCAATTATTCGCAAATGCAGGGCCCATAGCTCAGTTGGTTAGTAGCACCTGACTCATAATCAGGGGGTCGCTGGTTCAAGCCCAGCTGGGCCCACCATCAGAAAAGGCTGTTCGAATAAATAAAAATCGAACAGCCTTTCATAATAAATAATCCTCAGAATTTTTCACTTAGGTTGCCAAAAACATCTCTTGGGAGATTCTATGGCTCCTTCAGCTTTCAGCTCGTTCATGGCTTTATCCACTTCCTTTCTGTCGAGACCGGTCATTTCAACAATTTTTCCGGCATTCACAGGGGAGCCGGCTTTCCTCATTGCTTCCAGTACAATTTCTTTAGCATTCATAACTGTTAATTTTTTTGTTTACAACAATCATTATCCGAAAATGTTTTCAATACAAAGCTTATTCGATATTTTTTCTGACTTTTTCCAAAAATTCCTGCATCCGTTCCGTATCCTTCTTTTTAATGATTTCCAACAACACTTTCAGTTGAGCTCGAATGTTGTCGATTTGTTCTACCGCATAGGGATTGAAAAGAATTTCGGTCAACAGATAATCGTCTTCCGATAAAAGTCCTTCAGCAATGTCCATGTGCCTTTTGAAAGTGGTGCCAGGTGCATCCTGATGTTTCATGACGGCTGCAAAAACCAATGTGGAAGCAAAAGGTATAGCCAGCGAATATGCTGTTGTTTTATCGTGTTCTTCAAAAGAATATTCAAAGATTTTTAAATGGAGAGAATGGTACAGATCTTTGAAAAACATTTTTCCAAGATAATCGGACTCCGAAATAATGATGGCATTCTGAGAACTTAAATTGTCGAGCGTGGCAAATGTTGGTCCAAACATCGGGTGAGTCGAAACAAAACGTTTGCCCGTACTTTCGTAAAATTCCTTCAACCCCGTTTTTACCGATGCAATATCGGACAACATGCAGTTTTCGGGCAAATAGGGCAACACATTTTTAAAAGCCTCGATGGTATATTTAAGCGTAACACAATTAATCACCAATTCAGGTTCAAACTCCTGTATTTCTTCGTACTGTGTAAACCGATAAGTATTAAAAACAAAACGCAACTTTTGTGGATCCACATCATAAAGAGCTACTTCATGATGAAGACACAATAAATCGGTGAAAAAAGTGCCCATCTTGCCTGCACCTAAGATCAATATTTTCATAAATTGTTATTTTTCAATCTCTAACGAAAAACTATTTTAATCTTAATTGTCAATTCCGAATACAAAAGTAACAAAAATGAAAACAAAATGATTCATTTCTTTTTTCAACAAATAAAAAGAAACATTTCTTATGCAGTTTTCTTTTTACCGAATTCCTTGTCTATCTTCATAAACGGAATGATGGCAAGAGTCGGAATGGCACAAATCAACACGAAAATAAAGAAATGGTTGTAGCCCAACAATTCCTGCAGCCAACCGGCTATCATGCCGGGCAACATCATTCCCAGTGCCATGAATCCGGTACAAATGGCATAATGTGCCGTTTTATGTTCTCCTTCCGAAAAATAAATCATATATAGCATATAAGCCGTAAATCCGAACCCGTAACCAAACTGTTCGAAAGCAACTGCAGTATTGATCAAAAGCATACTTTCGGGCATAAACCACGACAAATACAAATAAGCCAAATGTGGCAGCGTGATACACAAAGCCATCGGCCAAATCCAAAATTTCAGTCCCTTGCGTGAAGCAGCAATTCCGCCAACAATTCCTCCCAAAGTCAATGCAATGACGCCGACCGTTCCGTAAACCAGCCCAACTTGTCCCGTGGTTAGTCCCAAACCTCCAACTTCCCGCGGATCGAGTAAAAAAGGAGAAGACATTTTCACCAGCATTGCTTCTCCCAACCGATAAAGAAGCATGAAAGCAATGGCCAACCCGATTCCCTTCTTTTGGAAAAATGTGGCAAAAGTTCGTCCAAATTCTCTAATAATATCTTTTGACGAATGAGTCAAAGATGGGTGATCGGAAGCCGGTCGAGGTAAAATAAACCTGTGATACAGATAAAATAAAATAAATAAACCGGACAAAATGAAGAAAGTTATGCTCCAAGCTAATCTGATATTTCCTGAAACTCCCTTAAATTCGCTTATCGCCTGTCCCTTCAGCTTAGCATCGAGCTGAACAACTACCAGCGCGGGTTTATCCCAATTTTCTTCGGTAAAAACCAAACGTTCGCCACTGACAAGAGAAATACTTTTATCGCCTTTGGACTGACTTAAATTCAAAATCAATGGTTTTCCGGCTTCAGGTTTTTTCGTCAAACGGATGGCTACAACTCCGGCATTCCCCGTTAAATTCTCCACCATCGAAATCTTTTCCCGTTTTTCTCCAAAATTTTCCCTGATAAAATCGGCAAAAGGGCCTGAAATATGTTGATGCCACCAAGAATTGTTTTCTTTTTTGGTCTGATCATTTTGAAGGTTTTCTTCCGCAATAAATTGGTAGCGTTTGTTGTTCTCCAGTGCAGCGGCTTTAATTTTATTGAGCGAATCACGCGTAATGGGCTGCGTACTCAAACTCAAGCTGGCAGGGAAAACTGCAAATTTCATCTCGGTATCTTCGGGGAAATCTACATTTGACAAACTGTCAACATTCACTACTTGAGAAATTGCAGCCGGAGAAGATTGAACGGAAAAAACTACAGGTTCCATGCCGGTATGGCTTTCCAAAGCTCCCGCAATAATGATGAGAATTCCCTGACCTGCAATCATGGCAAAACGATAAAAGGTACTGCGAATCCCCACAAAAAAAGACTGTTGTGAGCTATCGAGCGCCAGCATATAAAAACCATCCGCCGCAATATCGTGAGTTGCAGAACTGAAAGCAATCAACCACAGCACAGCCAAAGTAGCCTGAAAAAAGAAAGGAGCGGGAATTAAAAAAGCTACTCCAGCAAAACCAGCACCAATCAGCAACTGCATGGAAGTAATCCACCAACGCTTGGTTTTAATTAAATCTACAAATGGACTCCAAAATGGTTTTATTACCCAAGGCAAATACAGCCAACTGGTATACAAGGCAATATCGGTATTTGAAATGCCCAGCCGCTTGTACATGATCACAGCTACCGTCATGGCAACTACATAAGGAACACCTTCAGCAAAGTATAAAGTGGGTACCCATGCCCACGGAGAAATGTTTTTTGTTTGTTTGTTTTTCATGTCGATATATCGGAAAAATTTAAAAGTTTAAATCCAGTTTCTGATCATTTCAAACAAACAAACTTTTCATAGCGAATTCAATTAAGGTAGGGTGAGGGTTACTGATAAATTTTGAAAACGAGTTCGAAAAAATTTGCAACTCAATACAATTGAAACGAAAGTTTTGGAAAAATCACCCACTGATTTTAGAATTAGAAAAGCCCAAAACTACGACAGAAAAAATAAATTGAGAAACAGTAGCTTTCAAATTTAGAAAAGCAAAGGTAAAAAATACTCTGTGAATTTGAAAGAAAAATAATAATTATTCACCTTACCATAAATTCGGCCTTACTTCTGCTGATTTTATCTCCAATTTTTCAAAAGAAACATTTTCTTCTTTAATTTACTTGAGAAAAAAAGAATAAATTAACTGAAAATTATTATGTTTGTAATTTAAGTGCTATTTTTACACTTACTTTTCATTCTATTTCCATTGAGCTTATTAGGTGAGCTACTTGATTCATTGAATCAGTTTTTTTCATACATAAAGTCTGTGGAATAATTTTTAATAGAAAAAAGTCAGGTTTATTAATTTTATTTCCATTTAAAGTTCCAATTCAAAGTCAATATGAATACTTCTGCCTTTCTGCGCCAATTCAGGAATGTTTATAAAAAGAGAATTTGCCTCCTTTCTTTTTTGTTGATATTTACGCAATGTTATATCATGGCAATTCATCCCTGTGTCAGAAATTTTTATCACAAGACGACACACTCCGGTACACAAAACTGGGATATTATTCAGTATGAAAACAATTGGATGTATTTTGCCAACAACAACGGATTGTTGGAATTCGATGGGAATAAATGGACCGTTTATCCCATTAGCAATTACACAAATGTTCGTTCTCTTTATTATGACAGAAAAACCGACAGAATTTATGCCGGAGCTTTCAATGAATTTGGTTACTATAAACGAAACGAAACTGGCTTAGTTCGTTATTTTTCACTTATTGAAAAGATTTCAGCAAACAACAGAAATTTCAATGAAATTTGGAATATTTCCGCAATAGACCATACAATTTATTTCCAAAGCGACAAAGATATTTTTCAATATAACAACGAAAAAATTTCACACTATTCTTTCCCCAGTAAAATTGACTGTTCGGCAGCTGTATTGAATTCATTTATCGTCTGTAGCAAACAAACCGGCGCTTTCTTTTTAAATGGGAACATGTTTATTAAAATTCCAAATTCAGAAATGTTAAAAGGCAAAAAAGTATGCGCCATTTTGCCTTTTCAGAAAAACAAAGTGCTGTTTGTTACCGAATTCAACGGTCTTTATGTTTTTGATGGAAATTTCGTAGAAGCTTTCAAAACAGACATAGACCCATTTTTATCCGAAAATCAGGTATTCTGTGCCGGTATAAAAGGCTCTAAATTGGCTATAGGAACTGTCAGAAAAGGCTTGGTTGTAAAGGATTTTGAAAACAACTCCAACTTTTTTTCAAACACTTTCAGCGGCTTGCAAAACAATACAATTTTAAGTTTGGCATTCGATAATCAGAACAATTTATGGTTGGGACTCGATAAAGGGATTGATTATGTGCTTATCAATTCACCAATTTACGAATTGATTTCAAGTGTAAATCAAATAGGAACCGGCTATTGTTCACTCATAGAAAATGCCAATTTATATCTTGGCACCAATCAAGGATTATATCGTACCAACTTTCCAATTGCAGAATCGCCGGAACCTGCAAATATCCAACTTGTAAAGGGAATGCAAGGGCAAGTTTGGTGTTTAACAAAAATAAACAACACCATTTTTTGCGGTACCGATCATGGTGCTTATTATTTTTCGGGAAACGACATGATACAGATTCCTGGCATTAGTGGTACATGGAATTTTAGAAAAATGAACCATCACCCTGATTGTATTATCGGATCTTCCTATCAAGGCTTTTTCGTACTCCGGAAAAATAACGGGAAATGGGAGCTTTCCAATTTTCTCAAAGGCTTTTCCGATGCTGGTGGGATGTTTGAAGTAGGAGAAAACGACTGTATCTGGTTTAGCCACTGGATGAAAGGAATTTCAAGACTAACGCTGAATCAGACATTGGACAGTGTTGTTCAAGTAGAAACTTATGACACTTCAAAGGGATTTCCTACCATCAGGAACAACACACTTTGTTTGCTGGATAGCACCATCAGTTTTTCGAGCGAAAATGGTTTTTATGCTTACGACAAAAGGAAAAACCTTATTATCAAAGATACAAAACTCGATAAATTGTTTAATAATCCTCCTCACTCAGTTCGATTATTTCAGAACGACAGAGGCGATATTTGGTGTATATCTACCACTTATGTCGCTGCAGCTTTCAAGGAAAACAATCAGGAATACAGAGTAGATCCCATTTCGTTTAATCAATTAAAATCCATGATTGTTCCTGGTTTTGAACATTTCAATTTTGTTGACAACGATCATTTGATTGTCAGTACGGAGGATGGCTTCTCGTGGATCAACCTGAAAAACTTAAAAAACAACTTGCCTGAAAACAATTTTCAAGTTTCCATAAGCAATGTATATTTAACGAGCAAATTCGATTCGCTTGCCAATGGATATGTTAATATTTTAAACCAAAAACACATTCCTAAATTTGATCACAAGCATAACTCCATTCGCTTTGAATTCACCGCTCCAGAATACAGGAAAGAAGGAATGGTGCAATACAGCTACAAACTCGAAAACTACGATACAGAATGGTCGACCTTTTCTCCAAATACTTCTAAAGAATATACTAAAATCAAAAAAGGAAGCTATACTTTCCGGGTCAGAGCAAAGAGCCAACTGAACCCAAAAATTGCCGAGACTTCCTACCAGTTTATCATTTTACCTGCTTGGTATGAAACTACGCTGGCTTACGTGATTTATTGTTTGATAGTTGTCTGTCTGTTGATTCTATTGTTCAAATTTATAAAGAAAAGCTCCCAAAAAGGAGCGCTGAAAATGAAAGAACAAAAAGAACGGGAAATGAAGGAACAGGAGAAAAAATTTCTGTTGGAAGCCAAAGAAAAGGAAAAAGAAATTATTGCCTTGAAAAACCAACGGTTGCAATACGAATTAAGGCATAAATCACAAGAACTGGCCGATTCCACCATGAATTTGATACGAAAAAATGAAATACTAACCGATATTATTCAAAACTTAAATAAAATTTCTTCCGCTTTGAATAAAAACAAAGAACACCAAGCAATTTTCAATGAATTAAAGAAAATACAGGAAGAAATTAAGTCGAACATTGAGCACGACAACAACTGGAAAAAATTTGAAGAAAATTTTGATTTGGTCTATGAAAATTATTTGAAAAGACTCACTGAAACTTACCCAAGTTTAACGATCACCGACAAAAAAATCTGTGCTTATCTTAAAATGGGTTTAAGCTCAAAGGATATTGCACCTTTGTTGAACATGTCGTATCGAAGTGTAGAAATGAGCAGGTATCGTTTACGAAAGAAAATGAATCTCGACAGGAATATGAGTTTATCTGAGTTTCTCCAGAATTTTTAAGTAAGACAAGTTGTTTTAAAGTAGTTGAAATCAGCTACTTTAAAACAACTAATTTTAGAAACTCTTGATCAACTTGTGAGTTTCAATGTCTCCATTTCTATCAGTGATACTTAAAAAATAGACTCCACTTGCAAGACCTGTAGTATCGATAAAATTTGAATTTTCAACTTGTAAAATTTTGTTCCCGGTTAAAGATAATACTGTTACTCTGCGAGGAACTGTTTCTCCGGAAATCCTAATCTGATCAATGAAAGGATTCGGAGTAACGGTAAATTTTTCCTTTATTTCCACGTTTTTTATTCCCATAGCAGGGCCAAAAAAATCTTCAGAATCATCTCCCTTTTGATAAATTTTTACATAATCAATATACATGGCTGCCTGATAATTGTTATTTTGATTCAAAGCCGTTACATTATTGATATCCCATATACCGGTAAAATTTCCTCCTATTGCAAGGTCAAAAATTACAAAAAACGGTTTATGAAAATAATGAGCAGCATTCCCAGCCACATCTTCTCCGTCAATAGCCATTTCCACAATGGGTTGTTTATTCGGATCCTTATCCAAATCAAAATAAGTTTTCAGTGAATGCTCGTCCCAAATCAAGGTAAATAAATGAAAATCGTCCTGAATGCCGGTGGAATTGGTAAAATCTTTTCCCCAATTTGGATACGAACCACCATTCCAGCTTTCTCCCCAGTGAAACCAACTGCTGAAATACCTGTCTTGTGTACCTCGCTTGATGCCATTGGAATTCCCCATTTCCAAAATATCAATTTCTCCACATTTTGGCCATCCAACTGAAAAATAATCAGCTCCCATCATCCAGAAAGCAGGCCAAAGTCCATTGGCTGTATGGGGCAACTTTATTCGTGCTTCAATTTTACCATGTTTAAAAGATATTTTACCTAATGTATTAACACGACCAGAAGTACAGGTTTTTCCCAAATAATTTTCTTTTTTTGCTGTTAATATTAAACAACTAGCTCCACTTACTGGCTCAATTCCAACGGAAACATTTTCTTTACGGTAATATTGCAATTCATTATTGCCACCCCCATCACCATTTACTTCAATCACCCAATTGTTACTATTTAACTGATTCCCTTCAAAATTATCCTGCCATACCAAATGGTAATCATTATTTTGAGAATTAACTAATTGACAACCGAAAAATAAAAACATACCGAAAGAAAAAACTCTTAATAATTTCATTTTTTAATAACTATAATTAATTTAACTTCTTATTAATCAAAATTTAAAACCAGACACTAATTCAGATTTTTCAAAAAACTTAGCGAGCGCTGGCTTTTGAACAAACCCAAGTTACATCGTCCTTAAATTCTTTTCCGTCCACCCATCCTGAAGCTTCAACAATATTTTCACCTTCTTTCATTCCCAAATTTTCCCATATAAAAATATGATCTGCAGAGCTTTTTGTCCCACAATCTGTTCCATTTACTCTTAAAGAAACCGATGGACAATTAGAATAAATTTTAACAGTTACTGAAGTACTTGCTCTACTGACAAATCGACGACTCGTAATGTAAACAAAAGGTTCTTTTTTGTTCCAGTTGGCTTTGTACCAATAAAAAGCATCCTTTTTTACCTTTCTGTCAAATGTTATCAATCCTTTATCGTTGATACCGCGCTGTTCACCTTCATCCCGATTATCGCAAGCAAAATCAAATCCAATCCACATAGAACTGCTCCAGATATAGGGACGAACATTTATCATTTTCAAATATTCTTCATGAAAAAGAGATTGATATTCTTCAGGATGAAATTGCCCATCTGCTTTTGGTTTTATAGGAGGATATTCATGATGATTGACATTTGCTCCGGCGCCATATTCGCTTACTCCAATTTTTCGTTGAGGATACTTGGCGTGTAAAGAATCCAAAACTTCACCAAAATCTTCAATTTCATTATAATACCAACCATCATAGCGATTGTTGGAATAAATATCCGGAATCCAATTTGCCGGTTTTTCAGGATACATGGCAGCTAAAGTTGTCAGCCTATAATTATCTTCCGACTTTACAACTTTATTTAACTGCAGAATTGTTTCCAATGGATCTATAGATGCTTTAAAATATATTTCATTCGACAATCCCCAAAATACAATACAAGGATGATTGTATTGTTGCCGCAGAAGTTCATACATTTGAGAAACAGCATTTTTTCTATAAATTCTATTTTCATCCAAAGTATTTCCTACGCTGTTGATGTTTGGTATTTCTGCCCAGCATATAATTCCCAGCGAATCCAAATACTGATAGGTAAAATCGCCATGTTGATAATGTGAGAGTCGCAAATAATTACATCCTGTTTCTCTTAACATGTCAATGGCTTCTTTACGATCCGCATCACTTACAGCCCGACCTTTGTCTTTTTTCCCTTCGTGCAGGCAAATTCCTCTTAAAGGATAGGGCTTACCGTTTAAAATAAATCCATTATCCGGATCAACATTAAAATACCTGAACCCTAAAGGTTGAATGGAATTATCTACTATTTGGTCATTTACTTTTAATACTACTTCAACTTTGTATAAATAAGGATCATTTATTCCATCCCATAAATGAGGATGAGCAATTTTAACTGAAATTTCGGATGTTGAAGTATCTTTAGCAGAAATTTTTTTAACACCGGAAAAAGTTTTTATTGTTTGTCCCGATGCATCCCTTAAAGTAATTTCAACTTTAACAGAAGTAGCTTTCTTAGTTGTATTCCTTAGTTTTGTAAAAACCGTAAAATCTGCTGAGTTTTCAGACACATTGGCTTGTTTGATGATGACACCCGGTTGAGCCACCCAAATTCCTCCCATAGTTAAATCTTTTGAAATGTATTCATTGGGATTGATATGAACAGGATTGGCCACCATCAATTCAACATTACGTGTAAGTCCACCATAAAAAGTAAAATCTGCCGATAAAGGTGGACACAAAACTGAAGAAGAATTGTCAACCTGAACTGCTATGACGTTTTCCCTGCCAAATAAAACTTTATCGGTTATGTCAAACATGAAAGCCGAATATCCTCCCGTATGAGTTCCCAATAATTGTCCATTCAAATAGACTGTTGCAGCTGAATTTGCTGCTCCAAATTTCAAATAAATAACTTTCCCTTCATAATTACGAGAAATAGTAATATGTTTCCGGTAACATCCTATTCCACGATAATAATTGCTTCCTCCATCTTGCCCATCCAAAGCATTCCAAGTGTGAGGTAAAAGAATATTTTCCCAAGAAATGTCATTAAAATCCATCTGAAAGAAACCGGGCTGATCTGATTTATAGAATTTCCAACTGTCATTAATAATTATCGACTCTTTAGCCGAAATCGACATTATGAATAACAGGAAGAGAGAAAAGAAAAAGAACTTCAATTTCGATATCATATTCAAAAATTTACTCGTAATTTTTTAATTATTTTAGACCATTGATTTTTCCCCGATTTTATTTGCAATTGAAGTAAATACCTTCCTTGGAACCAGTTCTTTGTATTTAAAATTTTCTTAATTGATTTCTAAAAATATATATTAATCTACTAATAACCAATTTTTTAAGTGTCGATTAAGTCAAAGCTTTCTAATGAAAAATCGAGCAAGTAATTAATTTCGCTTTTAAAAATTTTATTCGGCTCACAATTCACATTGCGAGCCGAATAAATAGCAAATTATCTTTTTATTAATTTACCCTTCATAGAACTTCCATTAGAAAATGTAATGCTAAAAATGTAATTTCCCGCAGGAAATTCTGTTAAATTCACATTTGCCTCCAATCCGCTTAACTCGACATTTTTAATAGATTGTCCTAACAAATTGCGGAATTCTATTCGAGCAATATTCAATTTTGACTTCACAATAAAAACATCCTTCACAACACTTGAATAATAAATTAAATCGTTCTCTTTTAGATTCGCAGCAGAAGTTCCAAAATCATTATAGAAATAAAGATTATCTATATAAATAGTCTTACTACCCGAGCCTACGATTTTGAACTGATAAACATCCGCCATTGTCAATCCCTGACTTGTAAAATCAGTTAAAGGAATGTCGAAACTATTCCATTCATTGAATTTTAAAGGGGATAGATTTACAAATTTTTCCGGCTCGTTAGCAGAACCATTCCAGCAAATCGGATACAACTGTAGTGATGTTTCATTTTCTGTCCATACATCAATGTGTAAATGAGTCATTCCGTTTGCAATTGGAGCTATGTGGCTAAATTCCGTTCCCTGATAATTGAGATTTTCATACTTCAATGTATTATTTCCATTGACTTGAATTTCAGATACAATGGTTGCTTGCCCCCAATTTGGATTCAAATTTAATCCTGATACTGAAGGATAAACATCACTGTATATGGAAATAACCTTGCTTGCAGATTTGTCGGGAGTTGGTGCAGGATCAGTTAATCCACCTTTGGTCGTAGCATTTATTGTTATAGGGTTATTGGCTGCAGGATTGTTAGCAAGGTCCTTAGCTTCTACAGAAAAAGTGTACACAGTATTTGGAGTCAATCCGTTTATGATAATAGATTTTTGAGAACCGGAAGTACCGTTTTGCGTAACAACGGTCGGCGTACTACCATAAGAAACCGTATAAACTACAACACCCGAATTGTCGGTAGCATTCAACAATAACTCGACACTGGTTGATGTTATTGTACCTACTGAAGCAGTAAATGAAGTTGGCGCTTCCGTATCGGAAACCTCACAATCACCCACTTTATAATAAATGGTATTCGCATCGGACAAGGAAGTTGACTGTGAAGTCATTTCGTTACCTGGCATATTATCAAAACTATATAAGAAAAGGACTCCCACACTGGTTCCAACAGAAAGACCACTCATTGTGTAGGTTGCCGATTTCCCATCACCGGCGATTGTCATTGCATGGTTGCCACCCGGTGAAGCTTGAACTTCAGCATAATCAATTGTTCTTGCAGCATCTATAGGCGAAATAGTATAAATAACGTTACCACCAAAATACTGAATGGAATAATGGATTTTTGTTAATGAAGGTGTACCAAAATGTCCCTTATCGCCTGAACAATCACTCGACCGATCTGCAGTTGTTACTGTCAAACTGACTGAATTTGACGAAACATTTCCTGCTGCATCTCTCGCATTAATTGTAAGATTATAGGTTGTCCCGGGATTTAACCCACTAAGTGTGGCATTACCTGATCCATCTGCTGTTAGTATTTTGTTTACAATGTTATTTGCTACGTCATTAACAATGAACGAAACAACCGGACTGGTAACATCATCAGAAGCCGACAACAATAAATTGACAGAATTATAAGCAGGAGTTCCTACTACAGAAGCAGAGCCCATTACCGGAGGAACATTATCAGTCGAACCGGAAGAGCACAAGCCCCACTCGATATCCGAAGGCCACGAAAAATTTTTCTCTCCCGGCATTAAAATATACAAAGGTGTATAAAGATTAGGCGCAGAAGTTGAAGGAATATCAATAGTAATTGTCTTACCATCTGAACTTCTCACATATCCTGGTAAGGAAATTAATTGATGACCTGCCGTACCATCGATATAACAATAGCAACCAGAGGAAAGATTCGTCATTGAAACATCAGACTCAATTTTAATCTGATAATTATTATCAGATATCATTTGACAGGATAACCTTACAGTTGTTACACCATCGGTAGCGGTAATGGGTGTTTGACAATACTGCTGTGCAGCCCATACATTACTAAAAGCATTTCCTAAAACTATGAAAGTTAGGAGAATCAGATGTAATTTTTTTTTCATGATAATAAAGTTTTAAAATTAAACATTTAATTATTTGTTACTAAAGAAGCAAAGATTTTAAAGTTCTGATTTTGAAATGAATTGAAATATTTTGGTTTGTAAATTTGTGCTTTTTGAAAAATTATATTCTAAATTATTGATTATTATCAATTTAATCTTTAATGATTTTCGACCATTGATTTTTTCCGGATTTTGTTTGCAAGTGAAATAAATACATTCCTTGTGCCCAGTTATTTGAATCGATCATCTTCTCATTTGAATTCCTATAAACACATCTTCCTTGCATATCAAAAACTGTTACTTCAAAACTATCTTCATTAATTTCAATATTTAAAATATTTTTCACAGGAAGAGGAAATATTCTATAAACCGGAGATTCAACGGTCGGAGTTGCAGCATTGGTTATGTCTTTAAAAGTAAACCAATCGACGTTACAACCTTCGCCCATACTTTTTATGGTAATTTGTTGTTTCCCTATTGGCAAATTTACTTGCATCGAACGCAACTCCCAATTTGAAAGTCCTCCGGTAGAAGAAATTTCGCTACTTGTCAGCAGATTTCCCGACGAATCAAGAATCTGCAATACGGTGCCATCGACACAAGCCAACCGGAAAGTTATTGTATATTCCTTATTTTCCGGCAAATTGATCTGATAACTTGCCCAATCCTTAAAATAAAAATCATTCAGATATAAATTGCCGGAATTAGCATCTATCCGTCTCAAGCTTGCACTATGGCTATCAATAAATTTTTCTGCCTGAATAGTGTCTTCAACCGAATAATAAAAATTTTTGTCAAATGAAGACATATTGACATAAATATCACCCAGCTCAGTTAAAACACCTTTGTCGTTTTTAGTTAAAAGTGAATTGTAGGGAAAAGCATTGTCCCCACCTCCATTTCTACCAATAAACCATGAATAACGAAATACGTCAGGGTCATTTTCGAGATAAGTTACAGCTTCCACCATAAAATCCTTCTGTTTATCGGGAGTAAGTCCCTGGTTTTGCTCATAAGCACAAAATTCGGTCAACCAGATTGGCTTGCCGTATTTTTTAAAGCGATTAATGAAACTTTCCAAAGCAGGGACATTGTTCATATAACAATGAACAGCGATGCCATCCACATCTGAAAGCGGAACCAATGTAAAAAACTCATCCAACCAAACAATCGGATCTCCGTATCCGGCCAATGTTCCATAATTCATTGCCGGCGAAATAATTTTTAACCCCAATTCCTGCGCAATAGCTTTCACCGCCGGCCATTTTGCTGCAGCTTGAGTGGGCGTCATATTAGCCTGATCAATGAGATTGGGTTCGTTAAAAGCCAATAAATATTGGCACTCCGGATACTTTGCTTTAAATGTTCTCAAAGCATCGGCATTCACTCCATTCCATGCCATAGGAACATATTCCAAATATTGGGAAAACTTGTCAATTACTTGCAATCCCGGATTAACTCCCCAGTTATAAAACCACGAAATCCCTTTACTCAAAGTTGGCAAATCTTCAGCATAAGGAATATTATATGCCAACCCTCTTTTATTACTTCGCTCCTGAGCATCAGCTACACCCTTATTCAGCAAACAAATAAAGAAAAATACCAAAAGAATTTTTGATCGTCTGATTCGACAAACCGTTTTCTGCATTTTTATTGTTTTATCACTTTTTGAATAAACTGATTATGGTCTGAAACCATTTTTACAATATATACTCCTGTAGTAAAATTTTGGAAATCAATATCAATAGTAGGAATCATTGACTTTTTTTCAGCAATTTGATTCCCTTCGAGATCAAAGACGGCAACTTGATTTTCTTTAGATGCTTCGGGAAATTTAATGATCAAATTTTTGTGTACTATCGACGATAAAATCGGCTTTTGTTCAACCTTTTGATTATCCAATCCACCCGAACTCACATCTCGGTAAACTCTCACATAATCCACGAGCAATTGTTGAGGAAAAATACTGTCATCTACCGTTCCACCCAATGTTCCCCCAATTGCCAAATTTAAAATCAGATAAAGAGGATTGTTGAATGGGTAGTTTGCAGGATCTACTGAAAGGGAAGAAAAAGTCCAGTATTGAGTTCCGTCGAAAAAGAATTTGATTTTTTCAGCTGTCCATTCTATCGAATATACATGAAAATCGTTTGGAAGACAGGGATACTCTTTTTCTATATGGAAATTTCTCCCATTCATACCATTATAATCTTTGGTATGAACATTTGATTGAAATCTGTCTGGTTGTCGCCCAACAAATTCCAGAATATCTATTTCACCACACGAAGGCCAACTGCCATAACCCATTGCCCAGAATGCCGGCCATGTGCCGGCACCTGTTGGCAATTTTATTCTTGCTTCAATCTTTCCATACGTAAAATCCTTTTTTCGGGAAGAATTAATTCTGGCAGACGTATATTTCCATGTCATACTTCCAACAGTATAATTTTCCAACAAGGCAGTTATTACCAAATTACCGTTTTCAACCTTTAAATTTTGAGGACGGGAAGTATAAAACTGTTTTTCCTGATTGCCAAAACCACTTCCTCCTTCCACTATATTCCAGTTATCCGTGTTCAAAGTTGTTCCTTCGAATTCATCGGACCAAACCAATTGCCAGTTTTGGCTGAGAACTCGAACCGGGAACAATATCAATGAAACCAAAATAATTTTAAATAAAATTTTCGATTTATTTGTCATGATGGATAATGTGCATTTAGCTTTTTAATACTGCGGATTTTGTTGTAAAAGAGGATTAGCATTTAATTGTGTTTCGGGAATAGGGAACAATTCATGTTTACCTTTTATAAAAGGACTCATATCTTTACCCTCTTTTGCAATATATTTCTCTCGATAAGCATTCATCACATCACCCGCAATTCCCCAGCGTACCAAATCAAACCAGCGTTGACCTTCCATGGCAAATTCCACACGTCGTTCATGACGAATAGCTTTGCGTAAATCAGCTTGATTTTCAGCATAGGATCCATAAGGGAAATCTGGCAAAATATCGGGATTTGTGGGATCGGATGCTGAATTTCGAGCACGCAGGCGAATCCAATTTAATTTATCTTTCCCTTCTTTAATGTTATTTCTTTCGCATGCTGCTTCAGCATACATCAAAATTACATCAGCATATCTTATTACTACAGTGTTGTTTGGGGCTCGGGTATCATGTTGTAAAGGAGGAAAAGTAAAAATTTTACCGTTCTTAGTAGTTCTCCAAAAACCCAAAGAAGCTTTTCTGGCATGATAACCATTATCATAACTACCAGGAGCATAAACATCTCCCTCATCAAAAGGCAAAATAGCTTCATCACGACGAATATCATTGGGTTCAAATTCATCATACAAATCTTGCGTAGGACGATTGAACCCCCAACCATAATTTCCAGCACGTGTACGAGTCATTATTGGATCAAAGTTACCACGCGTTCTTCCCAGCCCTCCATAATCGGAAGTCGCTTCGGCCATATATTGGATTTCAAAAACAGATTCAGGACCATTTTCTTTTTCGAATTTTGCTTCCAAAGGAATACCTGTATATACTTTAAAAATATTAGAATAATTGTTTTCCAATTGATATTCTTTAGAGTTTATAATGCTGTCCCCCAATGCTATAACTCTATCATAATCAGAATCTGGATTACTACTGTTCAAAATATCGAAAAGGATTACCCTCATCAATAAAGCCTGAGCAGCACCTTTTGTGGCTCTTCCCAATTCTGAAGCAGGATATTCGCTTTTTAAAGGAAGAGCTTTTATGGCATCATTTAAATCCTGTTTGATAAAATCAACAATTTCAGCTTTACTAGAACGCGCCATTTGTGTATCATGTTGATTAAAAGTTCTGTCTCCTTTGATAATACCTCCAAAAACTCTCATCAAACGAAAATGATACATTGCTCTCAAAAATTTTGCTTCACCTATTAATCTTGTTTTTAGATGTTGATCAGTCCATTTGTCGTCAGACATACCACTAATATTCTCGATAGCAAAGTTGCAACGGAAAATTCCCTGATAATTTATATCATAAAATGTATCCAGATATTCATTATTGGCTGTTGTCTGAAAATTTTCCATCAAACCCACCACTTGCATGTCGGATATTGAGGCACCACCTTTCAGGGCATCATCAGATACTACATCGCCGATAAACCACTCATTTGCATACGTTCCACCTAATTGCCACTGAAGAGGAACATAGGCTGCATTTACCGCTTGAACAGCTGCTGAATCATTTTTAAAAAAATCACTCAATTTTTCTGTTGCCAAAGGTTCAGGGGTGAGAAAATCGGTGCAACCTGTAAAAACGCCTGCCATAGCAAAGAAAACCAAATATATTGTTTTTTTCATTTTCATTATCTTTCTCTTAAATGTGAATAAAATCAATTTTTATAAGCCCAACTGAACACCAAACAAGAAAGTAATTGCTTGCGGATAATTACCCCTGTCCACTCCCGAAAAACTTGCTTCCGGGTCGTAACCCGAATAATTGGTAAATGTCAACAAATTTGAACCTGAAACATAGAAACGACAGGATTCGATTTTTGCATTGGATAGAACATTTTTTGGCAAACTGTATCCTATTTGTGCATTTTTCAAACGTAAATAACTTCCATCTTCAAGAAATCGGTCGGAAGCCCAATAATTTGATGCTCGGCCATAAGCTCTTGGAATGTTTTTAGAAGGATGTTCAAGGGTAAATGCATGAAGCATATCGGTGCCCAAATTTGTAACTTTAGCACCTTCTCCACCTTGAAGAAAAACGCTGTTGCAATTATAAATTTTATTCCCTGAAACTCCTTGAAAAAACAACGATACATCAAAACCTTTATAACCCAAAGAAGCATTGAATCCATAAGTCAAAGTAGGGAATGAACTTCCAAGAATAGATTTGTCCAAATCAGTGATTTGACCATCATGATTTTTATCTACATATCGAACATCTCCCGGCTGAACTCCGGGAATAATATATTCTAAATCACCATTAGCATCGTGGAGAGGATTTCCATTTTCATCCCTTTTCACATATTCATCAACTTCCTGTTGATTTTGAAATATACCATCGTAGGTATAGCCATAAAACGAGTATAGTGGAAATCCCTCTTTAGAAATAACCAAATTTTCGCCCTTAAAACCCTGACTGTAAATGGCTGAACTTGTTCCCATTTCTACAAACCGATTTTTCACTGTAGATAAGTTTGCACTTAAGGAATAATCGAGATTTTTTGAAACGCGATTTTTCCAATTTAATAAAAACTCGAAGCCGCTATTACGAACTTTTCCAACATTATCGGGAGAGGAGAAAAGCATTCCAATATGTTCAGGCAACACAACATTCAGGAGCATATCTTTCGTATCTCTTACATAATAATCAATATTCCCATACAAGCGGTTGTTCAAAAAACTCACATCTATACCAACATTGGTTTGTTCAGTCGTTTCCCATTTCAGAAATTCGCTTGGCAAGGAGACCATAGTAGCTCCATAAGCCATGTGTTGATCATCGCCAAGAACATAACTAACAAATTGAGAGCCTGTTTGAACTTTGGCAAAATAATTGTTGGATGGGATATTCTCGTTACCAATCTGACCCCAGCCTACCCTAAGTTTGAAAGAATCGAAAACCGAGCGTAAAGGAGCAAAAAACTCTTCTTCACTTGCACGCCAACCCAAAGAAAAAGAGGGAAAATAACCCCAAAGTTGGTCTTTGGCAAATTTGGAAGAACCATCTGCCCGGAAATTAACCGTCAACAGATATCGATCGGCATAAGAATAATTCAAGCGGCCCAAAAAAGAAGCCAAACGTGAACGTCCTACACCATCGCTTACGGTATAATTACCCGTTCCCATCGAAATATACCAATTTTCTTCTCTTGGATTGGCAATGTTGGTTCTTGAACCACCCAAAGAATAATAAGAATATTCCGAAACAGATTGTCCGGCCATTAACGAAAAATTATGCTTGTCCCAGCTTTTGTTGTAAGTCAACGTCTGTTCGACAGACCAAGTTTGATAACGCTGAAAACTGGAAGTAACAAAATTGTTATCCATTTTGTCAAAAGGAGCAACATTGTACTGATCTTTAAATTCCCTGTCTTGACCATAAGAAAGGTCGAACCCAAAATCTGCTTTATAAACCAAATTCTTAACAGGCCTAATTTCGACATAAGTATCTCCTACCAATCGATCCCAATTGTTGTTTGGATGGATAAATTCTACCATACTTAGCGGATTTGCATAATTGGCAATAGTAGAAGCCGAAACATTACCATTTGGAAAACGAACGGGATCCCATGGCGCAAGGCGAATGGCACTATTCAAGAGAGAATAATTGTCATTATTATTTGGTGCATTACGATTGTGAGAATTCATTAAAGAAATATTTTCTCCTAATGTGAGCCAATCGTTCACTTTTGCAGAAGAATTTACACGAAAAGTAAAGCGCTTGTAAAAAGATTCCATAATAATACCCTTCTGGTCGAAATAATTGGCACTCAACAAATACGAAGATTTATCCGAACCGCCATTGGCTGAAATACTATAATTCTGAATAGGAGCATTTTCTTCAAAAACTACATTCTGCCAATCGGTATCATACGAAGAAAAATCAATTCCCTGAGGAATATAACTTTTTGAACCGGCGAAATTATCATAAACCCACTGATTAAATTCCTCTGAAGAATTACCGTTATAGCCCCAATATTTGGAAAGTTGCTCCGAATTCATCAAATTGAGTTTTTTCGCCCTGTTTTGAACTCCATAATACACTTCGGCATTTAATTTCATTTTCCCAGAATTATCTCCCTGCTTGGTTGTAACTATAATTACGCCATTTGCTCCACGAGCACCATAAATAGCACAAGCAGATGCATCTTTTAATATTTCTACCGATTTGATATCGCTGGGAGAAAGAAAATTGATGTTGTTTACCTGAACACCATCAACAACAAAAAGCGGGGAAGAATCATTGGTAGTGCCAATACCACGAATGCGTATAACCATATCGGAACCTGGTTGTCCGCTATTAGAAATAGCCGTAACTCCAGGTGAAAGGCCTTGTAACGCTTTATCAACACTGGCAGCAGGAATTTTTCGCAAATCATCCCCTGAAATGGAGACCACTGAGCCAGTGAGGTCTCTCTTTTTCATGGTACCATAACCAACTGCTACAACTTCATCCAACACTATATTGGTAGGATTTAATATAATTTTTAAATCACTCATTGGTCCTGTTATACGTTGCTCTACATTGTCATAGCCCAAATAAGAAAACACAAGCGTCTGATTTTTGGCGACTTCTAAGGTAAAATGCCCGTTTAAATCGGTAACTGTACCTTTTTTTTCTCCCTTAATCCAAACACTTGCTCCTATAATAGGCTCCTTATCTTCTCCGGAAATAACAGTGCCGCTGATATTGTAAGTTTGTGAAAAAACATTCATGACTATGGTTACTCCAAAAAAAAGTAACAATATCTTATTTTTCATGTGTAAAAATATTTTTATGATAAATTATGTTCGCTACGAGCTAAATTGAAAAAATGAACTTTGAAATCTTTCGATAATCAACGAAATTTGTAATGTTAAAATTTTTGGGGATGTGCTTTATCAGTAAATGGAAGAAAAAATAACCGAAATAAAGGTAAATAGCTTGTCTATTCAGAAAAGTATAGACAAGCTATATAAACCAACCAATCAATCAATCAATTACTTTTTTGTGAATTTGTTTACCTGATTACCGGATTTAACGATATATACACCTGCTGCCAAACCAGAAATATCAATGCAATTTACTTTTGAACTCAAAATATGAGCACCCGAGATACTGAAGATATTGATTTCTTCATTACTGTTGTTGTTGAAAACATTCAGATTATTTCCGGTGATAGAAAATTGCAATTGCTCTGTTTTTGGATTGACAAGTCCCTGTGATTCTGGCGCTTGAATATAAACATTGTCCCATGCAATAAAACTACCTGTATCGTTTCCTCCTACAAAATACAAATAGTTCTGATCTTTCAATGGAGCCAAATAAGCAAGGTTATTGGTTGAAACCACTGCTTTGGTCATTAATTGAGACATGGGAATATCGAATTCTACCCATTGGGTCTTGTCTCGTTTGGAAAGTGGTAAATTGGTTTTGTTCAAAATAACTTTACCATCAGTTTTAGCCGTAACATAAGGGTCTGTTGGATCAGCAGTACTTCCATTCAATCCAACTGTAATGTCTTGTGCGCAATCGGTACGAACGGCAAAGTGGAATACCCAATCCTGTGTAACGTCGGTTAAATCCATTTGAGAAGTGGGCAGAACGTAATAACCACAACCCCACCAGCCAATGTTGCCAACTGTAAAGGCAATATAGCCGTCCTGTCCAAGAGATCCTGTTCCCACAGCAGGTACTCCGGCTAAGGAACTTCCATCCGGCCAAATGTATAAAACTCGGTCTACATCATTCAGTCGATAATTTACCCAATTGGACTGCCACTGGTTCCCATCAGCAGGATAACCACCCAATACAAATACATAACGCTTAGCTGTATCAGCGAAAGAAGCTGAAACCATAAAGATGGAAACTAAAAGCAATAATGCTTTTTTTGTAAAAACTTTTTTCATAATACTAAAATTTTAGTTTGTTAAAAAATTATTTTAAGAAATTCCGAAGCAAATATACAATCTACAAAAATTTAAATCCACAAAAATAAGCTCACAAAAACTCAATGGCGAAAATATTTTACTTTCATTTTTCCTCAACAATACAAACAAATACTATATTAATAAATTAATTTTCAATAAAATAAAAATTACAACTTCTTTCAGCCTTTAAAAAAATTATCATATCTCTACAAATTCCAAAAAATTAAATTCCAAATCATTACTTAAAAATTTTACTATCAGTTGAGATTCTCCCTTCTTTAATTCTACCACACCACAATCGATTGTTTGCCACAAATTTTCATTTTGTGCTTTCTGAGTAAATTCAATTGTTTTCACTTTTCTGTCGAATTTAACATCAAATTTTCCTGTCGGAGCTTTTAATTTTATTCGAGCAAACAATTGATATTTTCCTGATTTTTTTATGTTTACTGTAAATTTTAACCATTCTCCTTCCTGAATGGAAAAAACATGATAACCATTGCTGAAAATATTTTGGTCGTCAGAAATAATTATATCTACTCCATCATTTCGATACTGATTACCACGATTGCCAACAGATCTTTTGCCATTTACCATGATATTTTCATTATCCCTGTCAAAATATGCCCTGTTGTAGCAACCTAAATCATAATCTACTCCATAAATTCTTCCCGGAATAAGATTTTCGGCATACGGTAAAGTTTTGTGTTTAAATCGTTGGCGAAACATAGCATCTATTATTCCCTGATTAAAAAAACATTTTTCAGCTCTTAAGTTATCCGTCAATTCAAATAAAACTTTTGCTGCAAAATTTTTTGAAGGTTTTGATTCTCCATTTTTCCAATATTTCAATAACTGATCATATCCTTCGGGGGCATAAATGGTTAATGGATTTACAACAGAAGAAACCTTTTTAAGTGGCCACCACGACCAACCAATATGATTTTTCTCTACTAACCGGATACAATCTGTAAACCATTTGTTGGAATTTTCACCGCTTTCTCCCAGCCAAAGAGGAATATCATATTTCTTCCTCAATCGAATAAAGGGTTCGATAGATTGCTGGCTGTTGGGATTCCAATATTTATGAAAACTCAATACCATATTGTTATCCCATTTCCCGGGGAAACCATTAAAATTATTCGCCCATCCATTCCCTTCAATAAATAGAATATGTTTTGTATCCACTTTTCGAATGGCTTTGGAAATTTCTATATACAAATCCCAAATATCTTTATTTAAAAGATCTTCTCTGCCATGAATATCCTTGTTTTCAAAAGTCCAATTGGGCTCATTTAATAAATCATATCCTCCAATATTGGGCTCATCTTTGTAATGTTCAGCAATCTTCTGCCAAAGAGCAATGGTCTTATTTTTTTTCAAATCGCTCTCCCAAAGGGATGGTTTATCGGGATTATAATCTGAAATATTGGCATCAGTTCCTTGACCTCCAGGCGCTGCATGAAGATCTAAAATCACATACATATTGTTTGCCTTACACCAGGAAACCAAACTGTCAGTTAATTCAAAACCCTTCGAAAGCCATGTATTTTTATACTGATCCGGCTCTTCTTCAATTGGTAAGGTGAATAAATTATAATGCATGGGGAGTCGCACACTATTGAATCCCCATTTTGCCAACAAATCAATATCAGTTTTCGTAACATGGTTGCTCAACCAGTTTTCATAAAATCTTTCACACGCTTCGTCCCCAATCAAATCGGAAATTTTTGCTTTAATTTGTCGCTGGCTGCCTCCACCCGGTATTCGAAGCATATAACCTTCCTGAAGCATCCAGCCACCAAGTCCCATTCCTTGCAATAAAAATTCTTTGCCGGATTCATCCTCAATAGTTTGACTTTTTACACTTAAAAATCCTTTTGAACTTGCAGAGAAAGAGAACACAAATGCAGCAATAAATAAAATTGATATTTTTAATTTTAAACCATTATAAATCATAAATTCAAAATTATCTTGATTAGATCCAACAAAATAGATAATCGATAGCAATAGCAATTGACAGCCTCTTCTTACATTTTTACTATTTTGATAACTTTCCTGACTTGATATTTTTCATTTTCAACACTTAAAAAGTATAGTCCTGAAGAATATCCCGAAATATCAATCTGATTAACTGATGAAGCAGAATTAATTTCTAAAATTATTTTACCTGTTATATCGGTGATTTTAATACGATTATTTCCTTCAAAAATATTTAACTTAAGAAAACAAAGTCCCGTGGTTGGATTTGGCCAGATAGCAACTTCAGAATTCAACTCGTTCATTGAAACTGCCAAAGGCGAAACAGTGAATTGAAAAGTCGAAACAGAATTTTTCCTTAATCCACTTCCATTGACTGCCACAACATACCAACTATGAGAACCGTACTCAATCACGGTAGTAGTATAAACTGGCGAAGTAACTTCCGCTCTTTTTTCTCCATCAATATAAACCTCATAATAAGCAATGGAAGACTCTTCATCTTTGCTGCTTTGCCACGAAAAACTAACCTGACTGGATGGCAATACTGCATGATTTGATGGCAAAAGGAGGTCAAAATCTGCAGGTTGGGTTTCATCTTTATTCCCAAAACCTTGTATTCCAAATCCATATTGAAATAACGGATCTCCAAAAATAGGCGGTACCGATAAACCTTGTTTGATGTAATTTCTTATTCTTATTCTTTCCGCATCAGTTGCACCAATGTCATAAGGTAAATCCCATTTTTCAACCATATTGTTGAGATTGTCAGTACCTATTTGGGCATCCGATTTTGGAAGTTGAAAAGGCAATTTCCCGGTGGGAGCATAATCACCAAAAATACAAGCTGCTGTTGCCTGTCCAATGCCTGTTCCTCCCCGATAAACCAGCAAAATTGCATTTGAAATTTCCAACAAAGGTGTAAGAACATACGGTCGTGGAGTTAAAATTACAGTAATGACTTTTATACCTTTGTCATGAAAATTCTGAATAATGGAAAGCTGATCGGACGGGATATTGGGATTTTTATCAGCCCATTCTGTCCCGTGTGTGTAGCCTTTCTCGCCGATAACTACTACTGCTACTTTAGGATCGGTGGCATCATCCTGGTAAACACTTAATCCATCTTGAGCTCCACGTTCACTGATAGCTTGAAAATAAGTTTTTGCCTGAGGATCGTCATAATAAATTGACTGCCAAATGGTATTGGGATCATTATCTTTATTAATCCATGTTGCTCTTGGGCCTGCGACAACTATTTGCTCGCCTGAATTCATCTTCAATGGCAAAATACCATCATTTTTGAGTAAGGTTATAGATTTTTTTGCAGCATTCAATACTATGGCATGATGCTCTGTTTTTGTCCAACTACAAGTAGGATCCGAATAAGGATTTTCAAACATTCCTAACCGAATTTTCATATCTAAAACTCGTCTACATGCTTCATTAATACGATCTATTCCAATATTTTGAACCAACTGATTGATGTCTGTATTGGCTGAAGGTGCACCCCCCATTACATCAATCCCTGCTCCCAAACTTTTGGTTGACTGTTCAGTATTGGCAGCTAACCAATCCGTTACAACAAAACCTTTAAATTTTATCTCGTTACGCAGATAATCAATCACTTTTTTACTGGTATTTGCCCCATTTGAAGGATCAATCAGTGGAGAAGTATTATAACCCGGCATCACGGAAGCTGCATTGGCTTCAACGGCAGCATGCCAGGGTTTCATGTGATATTGAATGGTTACTGAATCATACTGTAAAACCGATTCTCCACCTGCACCTTGACCCGGCCAATGTTTCACCGTTATTAGCATGGAATGAGGATTAATCTCGGGGCCTCCCTGCATACCGCATACAATAGCACGAATAATTGCTGCGGCATCATCGGCATTTTCACCTGAACCCTCTTGAAAACGCGGATAGAGAACTTTGGTATCGACTTCGGCAAGGGGAGTTAATGTGCCGGTAAATCCGAACGATTTATGTTCCACTCGCTGAAGATTTCCACATTGATACACCAAATCCATATCTCGAGTCGCGGCTAAGCCCAATTGAGTTGGATAAATGGTCTTCCAGCCATGAATTTTGTCGCCGGTAAAGGCCACAGGAATTCCCATGCGCGACTTTGATGCGGCATATTGAGCTGTCCTCATTCCACTTTCTACCCCATAAGAAAAGGCAAAACCATCCTGAGGATTGTTATTCCCATCATAAAAAAGCTGAGAAACTTTTTCTTCAGTGGTTAATCGATTCATAATATCGTTTAATCTTTCTTCAGGAGTGAGATGCCAATCTTCAAAAGGTTCAATAGTGCCATTTTTATTCATATCACGACACCCATTTACTATTTCAATGCCATCATTTTCCTGTTCCATGTAAGGAAGATACAAACCAAATTGAAATTTTTCGGAAAATTTATCACCTGAAGAAGTAGATGCTATTACATACCACTTATAAGTCCATCGATCAACTAATTCTGTAGGAACTGTAAAAGAAGTAGCCGTTGTTTCTCCAATTTTGGTGTAACGATCCAATAAATTGCCCGAAGCATACCATTCATAATCACTTCTGGTTATGTTTAAATATATCTCGTATTTTGAAGCTCCGGGACAAGCTTCCCATTTTAAAACTGGTTTTCTGGTAGATGTAACCATTGAACCATCTGAAGGAGTTTGTAAATGAAAATCAATTTGTTCGGGCGGTAAAACCGATACAACGATTTCATCAAATCCCGTTGACAAGGAATCATCCATAACTGTGAGTCGAAATTTATAATCTCCAAGTATTAAATTGGTTATACTCACCACAGGAGTAAAAACATTTGTCAATGCAGCTTCTGAAGGGCCGGCTACTTGTTCCCATTTATAGGAAATAATTTCTCCGTCAGGATCTGTGCTTTTCGATCCATCCAGCTGGATGCTGTTTTGTGGTAAATATATTGTCTGATCAGGCCCTACATCAGCCACCGGAGGAATATTCCCTGTTTTTGGTTTGGGTGTGAGCTTTACATGAATTATCATCCCGGAATATACATAGACAGAGAGAGGTACCCCTTTTATTGTATCTGTGGTGGATCCGGATTTTAGCGACCAAAAATCAACATCAAAATTTCCTCTGAAATCTTCCAAAGAAATTGTCAACGGACTGCCTTCATTATATGAAAGTTGTACATTTTTTTCTTCGTTTTGAATAATCAATTGATTGTTCCCATTTAAATCTTCAGGACTTAAATTTAATTTTAAATATTGTACATATGGGACATCTATAGTGACTGAAACAGGTGTTAAAGTCTGGGTGCCATAGATTCTGCACTCAAAAAAAGAATAGCCATATCCGGTTGCTCGAGTAATGCATTTAATTCGTACATATCTTCCCTTAATATTGATATTTGTTGGAACAACATCCAGCCCACCATCACCATTGTTTACATAAGCAATATCCGTAAAAGTTGAAAAATTCTTATCATTGGAAATCTGTATTTTGAATTCCTTAGCATAAGCATTCTCCCATTGAATTTCCACTCTGGCTATGTAATATTCATCTCCCAAATCTACTGCCCACCAAGCATCGGCTGGATCAGGATCTTTACTCCAATTACTTCCCCACCGAGTAGACAGATTCCCATCAACAGCATTCCCAGCTACATAGCCTCCCTCTGCGGAAGATGCCCATGCTGTTTTTCCCTGACTTATGAGTGTTTGTGAAAAACTTAATTGAAAACTACAAACCACTGAAATTAAAAACCAAATCTTTTTTTTCATCTTTTTATTATGAATTTATTTTACTATCTTATAGGTTATTACTTGCTTGTCGGAAATTATTGTTAAAAGATAATAACCTGATTTCAAATTTGACGTATTCAAATTAATTTCATTGCAATTATGAATATTTTGATCCAAAATAAGACTACCTGAAATTGTCCTTAATAATAATCGGTTAAAAGTCATGTTCCCGTTTAAGGCAATTTTCAATTGATCTTTAAATGGATTGGGATATACAAATACAAGCTGATTTTCTTGTTCTTTAATCCTATTAGATACATCATCTACCAAAATAGAGATATTGGCTGATGAACTGGCGCCCATATTGTCGGTAACTGTTAATTGAATGACATATAATTTATTAGCTTGAAAACCGGAAACTAATGCTACGGGATTTTCTAAAGAAGTCTGTTCTATGGTAAGTCGATTGTTGTTATCATTTTGTTTCCACTGAAATTTGACAATCGTTCCATCAGGATCAACCGAGTTGCTCCCATCCAGCTTTACAGGTTGCTGGTCTAATTTGATAGAGAAATTATTTCCGGGTTTTGGAACAGGAGCAAAATTTTCTGGTTTAACCAAAACGGCTACTTGATCGGTACCCGAAAGTCCATTAGAATCAGTAACTTTTAATTCAAACACATAAGTACCAATATTTAAGCCCGAAACGGTCGTGGTTGCACCAAAAGGATTAGAAATATTTATGATAGGATTGGAGTCAATTTGTTTCCATTCATAACTTGAAATAGTAGCACCACCGTATGCCTCACCTAAGCCTGACAGTTGAACGGAATTTTGAGGATAACTGATAATTATATCATTACCTGCATAAGCTGCAGGAGGCATATTGGTATTTATGAGTGTAAATTTGTAAGAACTTAAATTTGCACCGGCCTTGTCTATTGCTACTCGCATAACTTGAACGCCAGCCTTGAGGGGGATTTGAGCAATTACTGTATCTTTATAATTTCCCCAACTCCCCGTTTTATTTATTATAATCGAGCCTGTTTTATCTTCTCCATCAAACTCAATATGTAAAGTAGCTCCATAAGCAGAGGACAATTTTGCAGAAAGAGCATAAAATCCACTTGTTTGTACATTAATTGTATATTCATACCATTCACCTGCATTTGTATAACCAATATTGCCATCGTTGCCATTACTATTTTCAGTTTCGACTCCGGTATCAGCTCTCAGATTATTGCCTCCCTGAATGGCTAACTCATTATCATGACAAGCAATTTCAGGCCCTCCATTATCAAATTGAACAGCCAAAATTTTATCTGCAGGAACATTCCATGGAGTACCATTATAAGGTGTTTGTTGAATAGGAAGAATTTCAATTTTAATTTTACAAGAATCACTTCTATTTCCCGTATCATCTACTGCTACTGCATAAAATTCTTTCATCCCAGCTGAAGTGGGAGCATAAGAAATTGTATATGGTTCTTGCACAATGCTTCCAATTTTGGTTTTCCCTTCATAAAAATCAACCCATTGAACTTTACCGTCATTATCATTTGCTGAAACGGTTAATTTAATTTTATCATTCAGCGCAAATTTTTCATTCGTAGAAGGTTTAATAAATGAAACAACCGGCTTTTGCCCTCCCATCATCCTCGAATTGTAATAGGTATGGGCAGCCACTTTTATGTTATCAATTATTGCATTATCCTTATAAATAGCTACATCCACATCTTTATTAGTCGGATTGTATAATAAATAAGTAAGCTCTCCTTTTTGATTTTTATAAACCGCACCCGAAGGAATGCTGGTATGAAATCCTTCTGCCGGAATTCCATACGTTATAGTAGCATTGGCAATATAATAATCGGTAATCATATTTACATCAGTTGCCCACGAGCCTCCTTTAGAATAAAGTGAATCAGCAAATTGAGCTGCTTTTAGAGGATTGAAAGTGTTCATAAAATTTAATTGATAACCGCCAAGATAAGAACCCATTTCAAAAATATTCTGAAAAGGATCAGTAGTTGAAGAAAGTGGTTGCGCCCCTAACGGTCCATCGCCATCAGGATCAATCATTTGCGTTGTCCGGTCTATTAACATCGACTGCCAGATAGAATGAATTTTAGCCGAATCCTGAGAAAGATAATTGTAAAAGAAATCGCACGGAACTGCCTGAATGCCTAATATCCAAGCAGGATCTCCACTGAAATAAGTTGCCCATGCGAGATTATCTGTCCTTAAAATTCCTACGTAATTTTTTCCATAAGTAGAGGGTATATTTTCACTATGAACATCTAACCAATATTCTTTTGCGGCTGTTGATTCCAATAAAAAACCCGTAGCACCCAAATCGGTAATTTCGGGATCATTCAATTCCACTCCTAACAAGAAAATTCCAAACCACGAATGAATGGCTTCTGAGGTAGATTCTTGATTATTTCCTCCGCCATCACCTGTTCCACCAGCAAAGGAATGTCCAAAATAAGGATCAAAAGTCCGCAAAAATGGCAAATAATCATTTCCATCAGGGTAATGTTTCCAATTAGCGAACGATTTAACAATCAATTTAGCCATATCTGCATAGCTTTGCTTAAAATCATTGTCAACCATCATCAAGCGGGCAGCACCTACCGTGAAATATCCATAATGAAAATGCAAATCATTAAATCCCTGAGAACCGTAACCCGGAGGAAATCCTATCATTGCACCATAATCGGGATAATTGGCAAAAAAGTATTTTTTATTGCTTGCCTCTGATGGATTATATGTCCACCAATCAGTAAATTCTGTTTTAAGATTGTTTTTCAACGTTGTAAAAGCAGAATTTGCATTCATGGTTTTTGCCATTAGCATTACATTTGAATTTTCCCCCAAACCTTTTGCATAAGTATTTCCATTAAATCCACCTGAATGACTTGCTTTGTAATTTATCATATCATTTAACCTTTGCTTTTGAACATCTGTCAAATTCAATGGTTCAGGCAAATAGGGAGGCATTCCTCCAAAAGAATAATCAATGGAAAATAATCGACCAGAAGCCGTATGCATTTTTCCTAAAATTAATTGGTAATCAGCACCATTTATAAAGTTAAAATTAGTTGTGGTATTTCTGTAATGATGAGGCAAAAAACTCATTAATGTTTCACCATTCAAAGCCCCTGTTTCCAGATTTTTAGTATCTATTTGAAAAGTTGTATTGATTTTCCCTTCAGAAATTTTATAGTCCCATAAAAAAGAAGTATTTACAGGTTTATTTCTGGCATAGGCATCGTATAGAGAAAGTAAATTGCGATTAGGTAAATCGGAAACTACCAAATATTTTGGACTCGAAGTTGGAATTTCTACTTGAAAATCTCCACCACTTGATCGATATAAAATACTTCCTGTTGGAAGATGGATCCCATATATTCGGTTCCCAAATTCCATCGTAAAGGCATTTAATAAAACCGGAAAATTTATTATTTCATTTCCTGAAAGATCATAAATTTTACAAGTTGCTCCGGGGATCAATAAGGGAACTAAATTATTCAACTCTATCCAGGTAAAAGGTATTCCGTGAACTAAAGTTACGTCCATATACCGACCATTCTGGTCTTCGCTTCTGAAAGTGAATCCCAAATCTGTCCAATCATAAACATTGGAATTTTTGGGTGAAAAATCGTTTTGATAACCACTTCCTGAAAAATTGCTATCGGAAAAAACAATTTCATCACACATAATAAATCCCCAACCACCAGTTGAATTATCAATAATGCGAATTTCTGCCGTTTGTCCAACATAACTTGATACATCCCATGTCCTTTGCGTTAAAGTACCGCTGTTTTGTCCAGTCTCGGCAAACACTCGAACTCCGTTGACAAACAATCCAACATAAGTATCATTTATATAGTTACCTCCTCCTACTCTTAGTTGAATATATTTCTTTGAAATCACAAAACTTGAGGAAATCAAAGTTAATTTCGCTTCGTTCCCTTTGTAGGAATCTATAAAACGGTTACCTGTAAAACCAGATGGAGCAGGTGATTGTGAAATATCGCTTAAACTTACCGGCCCTTGATAGGGAGGATTGACACCTACTGACCACCCTTCGGGATAAGTGGTACTTTCAAAATCGGCAAAAACTATTTTCTCCTCATTGGCAGCAAGATGAGAAGCTCCTTTTATTTCGAGGAAAGGTGTAGTAATCATACCACCACCTTGAAAATCACTGGGTATTTTTATATTAATCCCTTCATTATCTGCCGATACTGCATGAGGATAAGCCCAAGCGTCGCCACCAAACTGTGAAAAGACATAATTTGTCCACCATTTATTGGTTGGTAAAGGTTTATGACGAGCATTTTCATGAATATACAGATTGCTCCAGTTGTCATGAAACCAACGATAAGTTTTTGCGAAATAGCCATCTTCATCCCATACCGAAACAGGCGGATATTCAGCAAAACTCCCGGAACCAACTGAAATGGAATTTTGACCAAGAAGAAGCGGAGAAAAGAGTAAAATTTGAAAAACAAAAGAAAGAATAAACTTTTTCATTGGTATTAAACTGATATTTATATATTTACAATAAAATAACAGGCAAATATTTTAAAAAATTTGCTTTTGAATGCGGTAAAAAGATTATTTTAAACGCTTGAACTAAGTATAGGAAGACAAAACAAACTGAAAGGGACGAGAGAAACCTACTTTTTCCTCTCGCCCCTAAAAGATTATTGAACCTCAATCTTTGAGGTTTGTTGATTGCCGGACAAATCAATTAACTTAACGATATACAACCCTTTTCGTAGGTTAGAAATGTTTAAGCTCATTGAATTTTGAACAGAAAGCACTTTTTGACCTTGTAAAGTAAACAGATTTGCTTCAGCTACTTTATTGGAAAAATAGATACTTTCGCTTGCGGGATTAGGATAGATAGTAATTGATTTATCTAAAATATTGGTGCTGGAACTTACAGGTCCTCCTTCCAAACTACACGTTTGCCCTACTACATAGGGTCCTTGTAAAGCATCAATGAAAATATTATGGTTGGCATTAGTTTCCCAAACCATAGGACCACCAAAAGTAACTTGATCACCTACTTGCAAAGGCTGCGTAAAGGTAATTGTTATTTGTGTTTTATCTGCCGAAAGTACATTTGAAGCAACCAAAGCATTAGCAGTCCCTCCATTAACTACTATATTAACAATCCTATTCCATATTGTACCATCGCCTTCATTGTAAGGTGCGATACTGAAAACCATTTGCGTTTTGTCGCTACTCATGTCTATAGTCATATAAGCAGGATAGTTAGTACTGTTTTGCTGATAAATAACTTTATTGCAATAGTCTGAAAAACCACTGGTATTTACTAATACCGCTACATTTGAAACAAGTCCTCCGCCTGAAATCTGAAGAGTTGAACCTGAAGTTGTTCCACTTGTCCAGTTTACTGTTACAGTTTGGTTAATTTCTCCATTTTCATCTGGCGATATAATTGAAGGATTTACAGTTAATCCTCTTGGTGGAGTAATCGTGATTGCTCCCGTCAGATTGGTACCGGTTATTGTAAATGTTTGACTACCTACTGTAGGACTAAACGAAAAACTGGATGGAACAGTAGTGACCGTAGGCAAAGATGAACAGTCTGTTCCATAAACATAATCTGTAAAGGTATAAGTTTTATAGGCATTTGTGTTTTTACTTGTTTTCCATTCAACTGTCCCTCCTGTATAGGAGATTTTATCGCCCGGTAAGATAGAAGCTCCCGAAATAAGCGTCAAAGTGTAAGTTGTACTTCCATCTCCAGCATAAGTCCTTGTGAAGTAATTGCTTACAGGATTTCCATTTACTGTAAATTTACTCAAATCGCCACCTAAACCTGCAGACCTGAAAGAAGTATTTGTGTCTCCTGCGTATCCTGAGATTGTGATCACTACATTTCCATTTGCATCGGTTTCCCATGAAAGATACGCATAATCATCTGCATTTGAGCCAATAACATAATCACAAAATTTTGATGGCCCTAATTCTACGCCTTCAGCAGTCAAAGGCCACGTGTATCCCTCTGAATAGGCTGAATTCGTGTAATTAATATCGTTACTTATTGCTTGTAATTTTACAGTGTAATCGTATGTAACAGTAGGAGTAAAATTAATAACATCCCCAGATACGACTTCCTGGGAATGAACCAACGCATCATCTCTGTAAACATACACTTTATAGCTTGCTGCATTTGGGACATTTGTAAATGTTATTTTTTTATCGGCGTCAATGTTTGTTATTGTTGGAGTTGCTAAAGGAGTCTGAACGAAGTTGCAGGTTGTTCCATATTGGAACGAAATATTAACTGTAGGCCATAGATTACTTTCATCGCCGGTATCAGCAGTCTTATATTCCAATATCCCATTAATAATAATGGTTGCATTTGCAGGTATTTCAGACTGCTTTACCAAAGTAACCACTTTTTTATCGCTACTGATAGTCCGGGTGAAATATTTGTTTGCCGCATTTGCATCTCCATTTACAGTTATTGCGGTAATAATTCCATCAGCCCATCCATTATTCCGAAAAACCGTCGTTGTGTTATTGGGAACACCAAGAATGCTAAATGTAACATCTCCATTTGTTTCAGTGTTTATAGTCATATAAAATGCATCGGTTGCTGTAGCCACAGCTCCTCCTCCAGAAGGATCGCAATATCCGGGACAAGTACCTTCCAGCGTATTTTGTGCTGAAAGACTTAAACTTATAGCCATCATGATAGCTGCTATAAGACTTTTAAAAAAAGTAAGCTTTTTCATAATATAGAATTTTAAAAGGGAATTAATTTTTTAAAAATTTCAATAGTTAAATTTTAGATACAAATAATTGGATTTCAATTTTTAATTATTATCCGGAATTTTCGTTTAATGTGGATGTTTTCATAAATCTTAAATTTTAAAGTTAAACATAAAGTGAACAATTATTCGTTAATTACAAATTTTTCGGTTGCCAAATAGCCATCCTGAAATTTTATAAGGATTAGATAAATGCCCATGGCTAATGAATGTACATCAATTTGTTGACAAGTATTATGTTGTATCAATATCTTTCCACTAAGATCATAAATAGCACTGTTCGAAACTTTTGCACTACTCAAAATTTGAAGTTGTTTGTTGCCATCAATATAAACTTTTATTTCAGGTAAAGAAGTTGCCTTAACTTCATTTACATTAGAAAGCGAAACCCATTGCAATTTAACGCCTGTAGCCAATCCAGAGCTGGCTATTCTTATCCGCTGTTTCCCCTGAGGAAGATTTACATTGATAATTCTTGTATCCCAAATATTCTGACCTCCGGTGGAAGAAACAGCCACTGAATCAGTTGAAGTTACTACGTTTCCGTTTGAATAAATTTTAAAAACTGGTTGAATATTAGCTGGACAAGCCATCCTTAAAGAAAGAGGATAAGTTCCAGCTTGTGGAATATCAATCAAATATTCGGCAAAAACGTTTTTTTCAAAATTACAGATTTGAATAGGATAAGCTTCCTCTGATAAATCAGTTGAAGATTCCAACTGGACAGGAGCTGATTTTACATAATTTTTTGCCGGAATTTTTTCTCCCAATCCATAATATTTTGACAGATCAAATGATGACATGTTTACATAAATTTGACCCAGTTCCGTAAGTGTTCCGGGCAATACAGTTCCCTGTACTTTTTTCAGCAGCTGCATGTAGGGAAATTCACCATCATTATTGGTTCTTGGTATAAACCACGCATATTTTTCAACTTGCGGATTGAGTTCCAAAAACTCTACTTTTTCAATCATTGTGTTACGTTGGAAGAGATATCCTACTTGAGCATTGGTGGTAAGAGGTTCTTGATATTCCCATGCACAAAATTCAGTCAACCAAATGGGTTTACCGTATTTGGCAAATCTACCCACATACCAAGACACAGCTCCAGGCCAATTCATATAAGTATGTATGGCTATGGCATCAATATCGGAGAGCGGAACAAGGGTAAAAAATTCATCCAGCCAGGTAATGGGATCACCATAGCCAGACAATGTTCCGTAATTCATAGCCGGCGAAACAATTTTCAAATTCAACTCCTGAGCAATAGCTTTCACAGCCGGCCATTTGGCTGCCGCCTGACTCGGTGTCATGTTAGCCTGATCGGTAAGATTAGGCTCGTTAAAAGTCAGCAAATACTTACATTCGGGATGTTTTGCTTTAAATGCCCTTAAAGCATTAGCATCTACCCCATTCCATGCCATAGGATAATATTCCATGTAGTTACTATAATAATTATCTATAGTACTCTTGGGAGAAGTCCCCCAATTATAAAACCAAGAAACACCTGGTGACATGGCATTTACATCTTCTACATACGGAATATCATAAGAAACCCCTCGTTTCGAGCTTCTTTGTTGAGCAAAACTTGAGAAAACAAGAAGAAAAGAAAATAGAAACAGCAAGTAAAAAAGTTTTTTCATGGGAAAAATTAAATTTTAATTTTTTTATTCCAAAAAGATAAAATTTGAACTTTACAAATGTATTTTTAAATTTTCCTCATTAAAAATTTTTTACTACACAAAAACTCAATTGAGCTGAAAAAACAACTCAATTATGACTCAACAACAACAAAAAAAATTTATTGATTATCAATAACTTATATAAAATTATGCTGAATAACATATTTCAGGCTATTTTTAAGTTGACTAAAAAGTAGCAAAAAAATTAGAAAAAATAGTTTTTATGATATGAAGTTACAAAAAATAGAAAGGAAATATTATCAATTGAAATAAAGGAGGAAATTATTGAAAAAATATAATCCTAATGACAACTGGCTAAAAAGATTTTTATGGAAAACACTGTTTGATAGTTACTTGGAATGAAGATTTTTATGCTTTAGAGAAAGTACTGTAATTAAATAAAAAATTTTAGGAAAATTTCCTATGAATCAATGCAATAAACAGAAAAAATAAATTTTTTAAAACTATTTGATTATCAATTTAATAAATAATGATTCCGTTTCTTATTTATAAATCCTTTTTAGTTCAGCGCCTCTAAAATAATGTAACAAAATGCGATCATAAGAATAGCCCTTTTCACCCATAACGGCAGCTCCAATCTGACATAGTCCTACTCCATGTCCCCAACCTGCGCCTGTTAATACAAATTTTCCTGGCACTTGATTCCGATCGTCCTCTTTTTCAACAACAAAAGCAGAACTATACAAATGAGTATTCGACAACCATTTTCGTATCTCCAATTCTTTTCCTACAATCAACGTTCGTTTAGTCCCTACAATTTTCAACTCCACTATCCTACCCGATTTTCCACGTTTCAAAGGAATTAAATCCAAAATTTCTCCAAAATCATATCCGGAACGGCGACACAGTATTTCGGCAATTTCTTTCTGACTGTAAACCACTTTCCAACGGTAAAAATCCATTGTTTCCTGATCGTAATTGTTCAACACCTGCGAAAGGACATTTTTATCATTTGTATTGCAAAAAGCAGAAGGAGTACTTAAAATCCATTCCCTTGCATTCGCTTCGACCGATAAATCCAAATGAAAACCTTGAGGAGGCAAATCATTGTCGACAATACTCTCCAAATATGGATGCTCTTCAGGCGCCCAACAATTGTCAAAAGTCTCGGTTACACCGCCACAACATTTGGAAAATCGAGCATCGCAAATATGCTGACCAAACCTCAAAACTTCGCCACGAGTAGCTTCTACTGCGAGCAGAACCGCATCAGATGTTGCACGTGTAATACCTTGATAACGTTGACAATGGTCGTCGGCACAAACATCAAAACGTTCGTGTTCGCCTCTTTCGTACCATTTAATATGACGATTTTCGGAATTTTCTTCAACTGAATTTCTACCGGAAAAATCTTTTTTCTCTTTTTGCAAGGGATAAAACAGCCAACTCCTTGAAACAACAGCGTGGGCTTTCAGTAATTCAATTGAAGAAGTTGCACTCATTTCGCTGGAAATCACACTCACCAAATAATCTTCAGCTTTAATTTCATTAATGGCTGTTAATTGCTCATGTTCCACAATAATTTTTAAATTCCCTTTAAATCGCTGGTTCTCTTTTCTTTCCCAATGAAAATGAATACCAATCACTACGTCGAGTAAATCAAAAGTTGAGGATTCATCAAGAGGTTGAAAACTCAATTCTTCAGAGGTTTTTCCATCAAATAATATCATTCCGTTTTTCCATCCGACTTGTTGCTTTCCTGAAACTTTTTTGCCATCCGAAGTCATGAAAGCTCCATTTAGAATAAATTCTATTCTGCTGGAACTTAATATCCCTACCTGAATAATCGGTTCTTTTGTTATCACTTTTATGATTCTTTAAAAATTAATTTCTAAGTATTTGACAAAAATTTAAAAATATCGATATTTGATTGAAAACCAACATTTAAAAGCACTTTTGCGATAAAGTTAGAGCCATATTTGAAATAACATTTTGCCATTCTACAGTTGTTTAGAATTCTGATAGGCTTATGATTTTCAAGTAAATAAATCCCGATTAAATAAGCGCAGAAAAAAACAATTGTTACTATAGCAACGAGTTTTTCAATTCTCTCTTTTGTATGAAATTTACCTCGCTTAAACATTAGTTTGAATATAACGGGAAAGACAACCCCTTTATATACAATGGGCAAGACCAAAATATTGATATTTGTTTGTCCAAACTTCCAGTTCGTTCTGTCGATAACAATCGAGTACGGTGGATCATGCGGTAGAAGTGCAAAATATCAATTTAGCAATCAAGTCTTTGTCAAGCTTGTAATCTTTTTTTCATTATAACCGATTGTTAGTCAACTATAAAGATACAAAATTTCAAGAACTTTACCAAAAAATTGATAATTATTTAATTGATTATCAAATAATTATATCGACATATAGTCATGTACTAAAAAATACTTATATATTTGAAGCAGTGGAATCAATACTTTTCCATTAAAAAGAGGTATTCCAAATATTTATCATCATTATTTATCCATTCATTTGTCCATCTCATTTGACTCATAACATTTTTCTTATAATTTATCTCCACTGCTCGAATCATTTTACCTTCTGAATTCATTATATCAAAAAGTTCTTCTTTTGTAGCTCTACCTCCTGAACTATAAGATAAAAGAATATATTTAGAGTTTGTACAATGAATCAATTCTTTTATCGCATTCATTGCAATAAAATGACCTTGTTCATCTTTTCTAAACTCTTCAAAAACTGACGCTGCTATCTCATCCTTTGAATCCAATCTTCTATTAACCTTTCCAAAGAGTTTGGGTTTGTCATTCAATATAACAGTTGTCCAGATATGATAATATGAATTATATCTAACTCTACTTGGAGGCATTTTTTCATTATTAGAACCATAAGGAGGATCAAAATAAACTAGATCAAATTTACGATTTTTTACTGTTTCAAAAACATCTCCTTTTATCACTTCATTTTGCTGATAATTTTTAAATAATAACGGTAATTTTAATTTCAAATCATTATATGATCTAGGAGACCATTCTGCTAAATATGCAGCATAATGGCCTAATGTGTTGTCTACTGAATCAAGAGCGAGAATTAAACTTGTTAATGCTACAGACTTTTCTATTTCATCTAAATTCATTCTATCAATCTCATCTCTAATTGCATCAAGTTTCATTGTGTTTTTAAGTTGAAAAGGCCTTTTTCCTTTATTATTTTCTTGGCCACCATAATATTCAGAGAACCAACCCTCATAACCTTTTAATGAATTTAAATACTCAATAATAGGCAAATAGTATTCCGGCTTTCTATTATTTAGTAAATATGCTTTTGCAAAAGTCTCTGACCATATAGATATATCGTTTGAAGTAGTTTTAAAACCTGTTTTAGCAAGTGCCTGAGATACTCTTGTTGTTCCACTAAATCCATCTAATATATTTTCTACATCTAAGTCAGATATCAAGTCAAAAATATATGGAAGAATTTTAAGTTTTGAACCAGCATATTTAATTCCTTCGGTCTTAGGAACCATTATCTTAGTTTTACCAAATAAATCTATTGTACTAATCATTTTTTATCATTAAAATTATCAATGTCTTTTTGTAAAATTTCGTTTGCTTCTGCATGGCCTTTTTCTGTAGCATTTAATGCTAAACTAAATAATTTTACAAGAGTATGATTATGAGAATAATCTATCCATCCATTTGTAATACTGTCAAAATAATTTACTGCATTAATTGTATGTGTCCATAGTCCTCGCTGTAAAGCATTAGCCGAAGCACCTCCATATCTAACTTCACATATATAGTTGTCATTCTTATCTAAAAACATAAAAATTGGATGTTTTCTTCCTTTTCCTTGATTTTTGTTTTTAAAAGATTCACCTTCACCAACATAAATAATTTTCTCTGTTTCTTTCATTGCTTTTTCCGCATCAAATATCATTATATTGCATTTCTTCAAACTTTCTTTATAAATCAATGGCATGACATTAATGTTTAGAAAATCCTTAAAAGCATCAGATTTGAAAATTGAATCTATTTGAGCTTTATCAGAGATAAACTTACCTTTCGTTTCTAAAAAAGGAAACATTTTTTGATCTTTATCTGTTGAAAGTTGTAATGGTCCATCCCCATAAGCTTTAAGACTAACTGGAAATTGCTCATTTGTCAATTCATTGATTATAATGATATCCTCTTCATGTTCTTTAGCTCGAAATAAATCTTTACCCACATGTATCGATCTAAAATCATACATAAATTGATTAATAAATTCTGCCATGCCTATTTCAGCTAAATCACCATGAGTCTTATTCCCAATTAATCTCATCGTAAATATATTACTAAGAGTATTCACAACTAAGTATTTTTTTTTGTCTACCAAAAGTTTGAAACGTTGCTTAAAATCATTGTAAGAATTCATATCTTTTGTTTTTAATTGAAGTTTGACTCACAAATTTAATAAAACGTATTTAATTATTTTCTACTTGTAAAGTTAACCCAAATTATGCATTTAAAATATCAATATCATTCTTTATAGCTTGATAAACTATAACTTATTCATTATAAACAATTAGGAACAAATTATTTCAAAAAATAATTTGGATGCGTAACATGTGAAAATTCTGAACTTTAAAGATTGATTTGAAAATATTTGTAGCTATTATTCCATAACTTTGAATCTGGGTTGAATTTCTTTATTATAGAATACAATTAAACAGAGATAGTGAAAATTGCATTAATTATTTGAATTTATAATTCATGATTATTCTGTGCCCATCATTTCAAACTTACTTGATCCAATATATCAACAACGTCCTGACGGGTAATTCTTCGAAAATGTTCTTCAACAGGTGTAATAAAGATACCGCTCATCTCCACGGTTGCAGGACTTACCATCAATTGTTGGGT
>Ga0208825_1000433_pt1 | contig 40924 bp, 34 predicted proteins | sample AD_UKC113_MetaG_FD_184450 | JGI IMG/M metagenome (GOLD analysis project Ga0208825, IMG submission 184450) | Active sludge microbial communities of municipal wastewater-treating anaerobic digesters from Hong Kong - AD_UKC113_MetaG (SPAdes)... | ecosystem: Engineered > Bioreactor > Anaerobic >... | reverse complement strand
AACCCATATTGATACTGTCTGGCCGGTTGGGACTATTGAACGGATGCCTTTTTACCTAGTCGAAGATCGTCTTTATGGACCTGGTGTTCTGGATATGAAAGCCGGAGTAGTATCAGCCATGATGGCCCTGAAAACTATAAATAATCTTGGTCTCAAGCCAAGAAGAAAAATCTGGCTATTTATCAATTCAGCCGAAGAGACAGGCCACGAAAAAGCCCATAGTCAGATTGTTGCTCTGGCAAAAAGAGCTCGAGCTGCCCTTTGTCTTGAGCCAGCCCTGCCTGGAGGAGCTTTGAAAATGGCCAGAAAAGGGCGGCTGGTGATTAAAATCGAGACCAGTGGGCGTTCAGCTCATGCCAGCACCCCGGAAAAAGGCATCAATGCCATTGAAGAGCTAATTACCCACTGGCTCAAGATAAAAAAATTAAAGATCAAGGGCCTAACTGCCAATCTGGGTTTAATTGGTGGTGGAGAGAAAGCTAATGTGGTGCCAGAAAAAGCCTGGGCCGTAGTCGATCTGAGGTTCTGGACAGCCCGTGATTTAACTCAGATCAAATCCTTTCTAAGAGAGCTCAAGCCAGATAATCGCCAGGCCAGAATCAAAACTTCAATAGTCAGCTTCACTCCACCTATGGAGTTCACTCCTGCTTCCAGAGAGCTTTTTGCCCGAGCGGCAGGTCTGGCCTCTACCCTCGGCTTGACTTTAATCGCTGGTCAGAGCGGCGGCGGGTCTGATGGCTCAATTGCCTCCACAACTGGAGTCCCTGTTCTGGATGGGCTCGGTCCAGACGGAGATGGCATTCATGCTCTGGATGAGCATCTTTTTCTTCCGTCTTTTGTTGAAAGGACAGCCTTGCTGACCAGACTGTTGCTAGAATTATAACCTGACATTTTTGCGGTTGACTTCAAATGTATTTTGAGCTTAACTATATTCTTAACTTGATTAAAAAATCAAAAGGAGGATCTATTATGATAAAAAAGTACTATCTTCTTTCTCCGGGACCGACGCCAATACCGGAGAAGGTCCTGTCAGTGGCGGCCGAGCCAATTATTCATCACCGCACGGCCGAATTCAGTAAGATTTTTATGGAAGTTACTGAAGGTCTGAAATATGTTTTCCAGACGAAAGAGGATGTTTATATCCTGGCCTCTTCCGGAACAGGAGCTATGGAAACAGCGGTAATTAATACCTTGTCGCCAGGCGATAAGGTCATTACGATTAATGGTGGAAAATTTGGAGAAAGATGGGGCAACATCTGCCGGGCTTTTGGAATTGAAACGAAAGAAATCATTATACCCTGGGGTGAAGATTATCCGCCAGAAAAGCTAGCCGAAGACCTCAAACAAAATCCAGGAGTCAAAGCGGTTTTTGCCACTCTTTCTGAGACTTCTACCGGAGCCATCTTTGATATAAAAGGATTTGGCGAAGTAGTTTCGAAAACAGACGCCATTTTGGTGGTGGATGGAATTTCCGGGCTGGGAGCAACTCCCTGTCCGATGGACGAATGGAAAATCGACGTTATGGTCACTGGTTCTCAGAAATCATTTATGATTCCTCCTGGCCTGGCTTATATAGCCTTCAGCCCCAAAGGCTGGAAAATGGTTGAAACTTCAAAATTACCCAAATTTTATTATGATATTAAGAAATACCGAAAGAACCTGGAAAAGCAGACCACTCCCTGGACACCGGCTGTTTCTCTGATTATTCAGCAGGGCAAAGCCCTGGACCTGATTAAAAGCATCGGCCTGGAAAATCTTCTCAAGCATCACGCTATTCTGGGTGAAGCAACCAGAGCCGGGGTCAAAGCCATCGGCCTTGAGCTTCTGGCCAAAAAGCCCGGCAATATTCTGACAGCTATTAAGACACCGGCCGGCGTAGATGGGAATAAGCTGGTTAAAACCATGCAGAATAAATACATGGCCTATATTTCCAATGCTCAGGATCCTCATAAGGGTGAGTTTTTCCGAATAGCTCATCTCGGTTATATGGGTGCATTTGATATCACCACTGCCCTGACCGCACTGGAAATGACTTTGCTTGATCTGGGTTATAACCAGTTCCAGCCCGGTGCTTCGGTCGCTGCGGCTGAGAAAATCTTAAGGGAGGGATGGGAATGACCACCAGAATCCTTATTGCTGACCATCTTGATCAGGAAGCCATAGAAGAGCTTCAGGCTGTTCCTGGATTTGAGGTTACGGTTAAAACCGGCCTCAACGAAGCCGATCTGGTCAAGATTATTCCTGATTTTGAAGTGGTGGTGGTAAGAAGCGCCACCAAAATAACCAGACCCATCATTGAAGCGGGTCAGAATCTAAAACTAATTGTCAGAGCAGGAATCGGTCTGGATACAATTGATGTTAAAGCTGCCAAAGAAAAGGGAGTCGAAGTCGCCAATACTCCTTCTGCTACTTCTATTTCTGTGGCTGAGCATGTCATCGGTTTGATGATTGGTGCAGTCAGACACCATGGCCCGGCTAACCTGTCGATGAAGCAGCACAAATGGGAAAAGAAATTATTTACAGGCACCGAAGTTTATGGCAAGACACTGGGGATCATCGGGTTTGGCCGGATTGGACTGGAAGTTGCTCGCCGGGCTCTGGCTCTGGGCATGAACATTCTGGCTTACGATGTTGTTCCGATTAAAACTGATCTGGCTGTCAAACAGGTTAGCCTGGATGAACTGCTGAATCAGGCTGATATCATCACCCTTCATGTCCCCAGGACCCCGGAGCCTATTCTTGGCGCCAAAGAATTTGAGCGGATGAAAAAAGGCGTGGTTATAGTTAACGCAGCTCGTGGTGGGGTGGTGGACGAAAAGGCTCTGCTGGAGGCCCTCAATTCGGGTCTGGTCAAAGCAGCAGCTCTGGATGTGTTCAGTCAGGAACCTCCCCAGGATTTCAGTTTGATTGATCACCCGCGGGTAACAGCTACGCCCCATCTGGGGGCTTCAACTGAAGAAGGCCAAAAAAGAGCCGGCCTGGAAGTGGTCAGGATCGTCAAAGAAAAGTTTGCTGCTACAATTTAATCAAAATTTAAACTTCGGACAGGTAACGGACCGGAACAGATGATTTATCTTGATAACAATGCTACTACGCCTCTGGATCCGCGAGTAATCGAGAAGATAATTCCGTTTATTAAAGAACATTTTGGCAATCCTTCTTCGCTCTACCCTCTTGGACGGGAAGTGAAGACTCTGGTCACGGAAGCCAGAGAGCAGGTGGCGGCGGCTATAGGAGCCAGGCGGACAGAAATTATATTTACCAGCTCAGGCACAGAGGCTGATAATCTGGCCATTCTTGGTCTGGCCGAAGCTCAGCCAGAAAAGAGAGAATTTATTACCTCTTCGATAGAGCATCCAGCCGTTCTCGAAACTGCTCGCCATCTTGAAGCCCATGGTTATACAGTTTATTACCTGCCGGTTGATCAAACCGGCCTGATTGATCTGGACTTTTTAAGATCAGTTATCTCCCCCAAGACTCTTTTGGTCTCGGTCATGCTGGCCAATAATGAAATTGGTACGATTGAACCAGTAGAAGAAGTAGTCAAAATAGCTCACCGTTATGGCGTACCGGTTCATACAGATGCAGTTCAGGCCTTTGGTAAGATGGAAGTCAAGGTTGACTCTCTGGGTGTTGATCTTTTAAGCCTTTCAGCTCATAAAGTCTATGGGCTGAAAGGGACTGGTGCTCTTTATATTCGTAAAGGATTGGACTTAAGACCTGTGCTGCATGGCGGACATCAGGAATTCGGGCTGAGGCCAGGAACTGAAAATACAGCTGGAATAATTGGTTTTGGAGAAGCGGTCAGGATTCTAAGGGAAGAATGGCTGAAGGATAAGAATCGGATAGAAAAGCTAGCCGGCCGGATGAAGTCCGGGTTCGAAAAGAAAATTAAAGGAATTAGATTTAACGGACATCCCGAAAAAAGAATTAAAAGCACTTTAAACTTTTCTTTTCCCGGGCTGCCGGCGGAGGCCATTTTGCTGGCCCTGGCCACTCGCGAGATATATGTTTCGACTGGTTCGGCCTGTTCGGAAGGTTCAGGTGAAGTATCTCATGTCCTTCTGGCCTTGGGCGTGAGCCAGGAAGAAGCCAGCTCAGCCCTGAGATTTTCCCTGGGCCGTTTTAACACTGAAGAAGACGTCGATCAGACGTTAGCTGAAATGCCTGAAATCATCGATGAGTTGCGAAGAGAGTTCGCCGGCTGAAATTTGAACTCAGGTGGCTAAACTGATTGCGCCGACCTTGATCTTCTAAGTTGATTCAGATAAATTTTCCTGACCTCCAGGAAAAACTGCTGATAACCGGGCTGATAAAAATCGGGGTAGGTCCAGTTTAAAGTCCTGACTTTATCTTTACTTAATAGTAACTCCAGATGGGCATAGATGCCATCAGTCAATGGAATGCGATGGGCAAAATCCTTGGTAGTGGCCATGATCAGAGCCGAGGCTTTAAGATAACCCGGGTCAAGATTAACGGGACGACTTAAATTCAAACCAGGGAAGAACAGTTGGAAGTCCTTTTCTATCTGATTGGTTTGATGTTTCAAAGCCGGTAGCTGTTCTGGAGCGATTAACGATTGGAAGCTCAGAAAGTATCTTTTTAGGTTTTGACCCATTTCCTGTTCATAGTAACGGCTAAAATTGAAGGGGAAAGCGTCGCTTTGAAGGTCAATCTGACCGAATTTTTCTAACAGCATATCCTGTGCCTTTTTTCTAGCTACTTCTTCTGAAAAAATTATCCCGCAGATCAATTTAACTGGTGTGAATGTTTTTATTTCACTCATGATTTTAAGATTCTAAATTAAACCAGCCAGATAATTTTTTCAATGGATATCTCAAGGAAAAACTGTTTGAAAAGACAGAGCCAGGAGGAAGAAGCTAAGGGAAGGTGGCATTGAATTAAAAGTCCAATCTGATATAATTTCACCACTATGAAATGGGTTTATATAGAAGATATAGGTCAATATAATGAGCAGGAAGTTGAAATCCGCGGCTGGGTTTATAACAAGAGATCCAGCGGTAAAGTGCGTTTTTTGCTCATTCGCGACGGAACTGGAATAATACAGGGAACGATTTTCAGTCAGGATAAAGACTTCCCCCTTTTCCATGTTTTTGATGAGCTTACTCAGGAATCTTCACTTATTGTCCGTGGACGAGTCAGGGCGGATAAACGAGCTCCTGGCGGCTTTGAACTCGAAGTTAAAGAAATAGAAGTCATTCAAATCGCCAGAGATTACCCTATCACTCCCAAAGAACACTCTGTCCCTTTCCTGATGGAACACCGTCATCTGTGGTTGAGATCTCAGAGACAGCATGCCATCCTCCAGATCAGGGCAGAGACGGTCAGAGCAATACGTGATTTTTTCAATGATCGTGGTTTTCGTCTGATGGATACGCCCATCCTGACTCCAAGTGCTTGTGAAGGTACCACTACCCTGTTTGAAACCTCATACTTTGATCAAAAAGCTTATCTCAGCCAGAGCGGACAGCTTTATAACGAGGCCACCGCCGCCGCCTTTGGCAAGGTCTATTGTTTTGGCCCAACTTTCCGGGCAGAAAAATCCAAAACCAGGCGGCATTTAATCGAATTCTGGATGGTCGAACCAGAGGTAGCTTTTGCCACCCTGCAGGATATTATTGAACTCGGGCAGGATCTCATCATGTTCATTCTGGAAAGAGTGCTGGACAAACGCCGGGCCGATTTCGATATTCTGGAGCGTGATACCGCCCCTCTGGAGAGAGTCAAGAAACCTTTTCCTCAGGTAACTTATGATGAGGCTGTTCGGCTGTTAAAGGAAAATGGTTCCGAGCTCATCTATGGAGATGATTTTGGGGCGCCAGAAGAAACCAGGCTCTCTGAGATTTTTGACCGGCCGGTTTGTGTGACTCATTTCCCGGCTAAAATTAAAGCGTTTTATATGCAGCCTGATAAAGACCGTCCAGACCTGGCTCTAGGTGTGGATTTTCTTGCCTCAGAGGGCTTTGGAGAAATAATTGGCGGTGGGCAGAGAATACACGATTTGGATTTGCTGGAGCAGAGAATAAAAGAATTTAATCTCCCGGCTGATGCCTATAAATGGTATGTTGATCTCAGGCGCTACGGTACATTTCCCCACTCAGGTTTCGGGCTCGGTCTGGAAAGAACAGTAGCCTGGTTATGTAAATTGCCCCACATCAGAGAAACTATTCCTTTCCCAAGGTTACTGTACAGGATCTATCCTTAAGATCACCTGAATGTCAAAAGTAGCCCTTATTACTCTTGGCTGTGCCAAAAATCTGGTTGATTCAGAGGTTATTCTGGGCTGCCTGAATGAGCAGGGACACAGTTTCACCGCTCGTCTGGAAGAAGCTGAGGTAGTGATTATCAATACCTGCGGCTTTATACAGCAGGCTAGAGCCGAGAGCCAGCAGACTATAGAAAAAGCTCTTGCCTGGAAAGAAAAAGATCCTCTCAGGCGATTGGCTGTGGTCGGTTGTCTGGTGGAAAGATATAAAGATTATCTAAAAGCCAGTTACCCTCAGGTTGATCTCTGGTCTGGGGTAACAGATTTTGACCGCCTGGGTGAACTTCTGCAAAATAAAAGACTGGTTCCTCGTCAGACCACTTTCCTGCTGGATGATAGGACTCCCCGGGTAATTACCACCGGCTCCAACTGGGCCTATGTAAAAATTTCTGAGGGTTGTTCACACCACTGTTCATTTTGTTGCATCCCATTGATTAAGGGACCTTATAAATCGCGAAGCATGGCCTCAATAGTATCTGAAGTCAGAAACCTGGCGGCGCTTGGTATTAAGGAAATTAATCTTGTTTCTCAGGATAGTACGTACTTCGGGCGGGAGCACGGACTAAAAACGGGTCTGGTCAGACTTCTTGACCAGCTCATGGCAGTTAAAGGCATAAAATGGATCAGATGGTTATATGGATATCCAGAAGAAATAACCGATGATTTACTGGAAATAATGAATGAGGAGAAAATCTGTCCATATTTTGATTTGCCTTTTCAACATGCTTCGGCCACAGTAGTTAAGAAAATGGGAAGATCGATCACGGCTGGAGATGCTCTTCGATTAATAGAAAAAATAAGAAACCGGGTTAAAGGAGCGGTGATCAGAACTTCTCTGATTGTTGGTTTCCCAGGCGAAGGATTAAAGGAATTTTCGGAATTAAAGCAATTTGTACGAGAAGCACGCTTTGAACATTTAGGGGTATTTACCTATTCGCCAGAGCCTGGTACCAAAGCTTTTTATTTAGAAGAAACAGTTTGTCCGGCCGAAAAAGAAGCTAGACGGCAAGAACTTATGGCGATTCAAAAAGAAATTTCCAGAAATTTCTATCGAACTTTCAAGGGCCAGACTCTGGAAGTTTTACTAGAAGACCAGGAGGAAGAACAGGCAGAAAAAGGCGTCTTATACGGCCGGGCTAGATTTCAAGCACCGGAAGTAGATGGCCAGGTGATTGTTAAAGATAAAAAGAGGCTTCTGGCAGCTGGTAAAAAGCCAGATTTTATGCTGGTAAAAATAAGCGGGACTCGAACCTATGATCTGGTCGGAGAGGCTTTAGATGTTGAAGTTATCTGAGATAATTTCAACTTTTTTTGGTGCTGGTTTTTTCCCTCTGGCCCCAGGGACGGTAGCCAGTTTTCTGGCGGTTATAATTTATAAATATCTTTTAAGCAATTTTGCCTGGCCTTATTATTTTTTGCTCCTGGTGCTGGTGGTGGCGGCCGGAATTTATTTGTCAACCATCTATGCCCGTTATCTTAACGTTCAGGACCCGGGGAAGATTGTTATAGATGAGGTGGCCGGCCAGCTTCTGGCTCTTTTCCTGGTAACACCTGCCTGGAAATGGCTAGCTCTTTCTTTTTTGCTTTTTAGATTCTTTGATATTGTCAAGCCACTGGGGATAAAGAAACTGGAAAGGATAAAGTGGGGTTGGGGTATCATGGCTGACGACCTGGCTGCAGGTCTTCTGACCTGGCTAATTACCGGGCTAATAATTTTCATCTTGAGGTGAGGAGTATGTCATGAAGCAGGTAGATTTAAACCAGGTAAAAGAAAATATTGAATATCTGGCTATTGGCAGTGAGCTGCTGACTTCTGCTTATGCGGAAACCAATTCCCTGTTTCTGGCTGAAAAATTAGATAACCTTGGACTGAGATTAAGGTATAAATCTGTAGTCAGTGACCGTTTGGAGGACATAGTTCAGGCAGTAAAAGTTGCACTCAACAGAAGCCGGTTGATATTTATCAGTGGTGGCCTCGGTCCGACTGAGGATGATCGGACAAGAGAGGCAGTTGCTCAGGCGGTTCAGAAACCACTCATTTTCTATCCCGAGATCATAAAAAAAATAAAAGACCGTTTTGCCTGGCGCGGGGCTAAAATGACCCCTTCCAATCGCCAGCAGGCTTATATCATCAAAGGAGCAGAAATACTGGACAACCCCAATGGGACTGCGCCTGGCATGTGGCTTGAAACCGGAAGGCATATTTTGATCCTTTTGCCTGGTCCACCGGCTGAATTTAACCCGATGGTGGAAAAACTGATAACAGAAAAACTGGAACTTTATCGGAATCAGTATGTTCTTAAGTCTGTCATCAAAACCACCGGAGCCGGCGAATCCTGGGTCGAAGATAGAATAAAATCAGTTTACCGTCTGTTACCAGAGGATCTAGAACTGACTACCCTGGCCTCACCAGGTGAGGTTCAGATCAGATTAACTTTACGGGTTAAAGAAACTAACCGGGAAAAAGAGATGATCTTCGATAAGGTAAAAAACAAGATTATAAATTTGCTTGGAGATAAGGTCTTCTCGACTGACGGAGAAAACCTGGAAGAAGTCATCGGTCACGAGCTATCAACCCTTGGCCAGACTGTATCTTGTGCCGAATCCTGTACGGGAGGGTTGCTGGCTGATAGGATTACTGCTGTTCCGGGTAGCTCCAATTATTTTCTGGCCAGTTTGGTGACATACAGCAATAAGGCCAAAACGAGATTTTTAGGGGTTCCTACCAAGTTGATCAGAGAAAAAGGTGCAGTCAGTCGAGAGGTAGCTGAATCAATGGCGGCTGGAGCCAGGAAAAAAACTGGAGCTACTCTGGCTCTGGCTACCACCGGCATTGCTGGCCCTGGTGGCGGAAGTGCCAGGAAGCCAGTGGGGCTGGTTTATATTGGCCTGGCCAGCCCGGATGGAATCATAGTGACGGAGAATTATTTTCAGGGTAGCCGTGGTCAAATAAAATTTCAGACTACTCAAAAAGCCCTGGATATGTTAAGGTTAAAACTTAAAGAATATCAAGCTATAGATTAGGCTGGTAGCCAGTGAGAGCTTTTATTGCTATTGATCTTACTGCTGAAATTAAGGACAATTTGGCCGTTCTGGTCAATCATCTGAAGCCCCTGGCCAAAAATATCAAATGGACAGGGAGAGAAAATTATCATCTGACCTTGAAATTTCTGGGCGAGATATCGGAATCAGAAATGGAAGACATCAAGAAATCACTTGACGAAATAGCCGGCCGGCATCGGTCATTTACATTAAGGTTAAAAGGAACAGGTAGTTTCCCTCCTGGATCTAACCGGATGAGAATAATCTGGGCCGGGCTGGAAGAAGTGGAAGAATTGTTAACTCTCCAGGAAGAGATAGAAATTGAGCTGGAAAAAAAAGGTTTTCCAAGAGAAAACAGGCCTTTCTCCCCTCACCTGACCATAGGCCGAGCAAAACACCCGGAAAAACAGGAGAGGTTAGCCAGTGAGCTGTCTAAAAATAATCAGCTGGAATTAGGTTCGATGGAGGTCCGGGAGATAATCTTTTTCCAGAGTATTCTCCACCCAGAAGGCCCTGAATACCGAGTGTTAAGCCGTCACCCGCTATCATGAAAATAATATTTATTCTTATGTCCTATCTTATCGGAGCCATACCTACCGGCTATTTGCTGGTAAAAATGACCACCAGGAAGGATATAAGGCAGGTAGGCAGCGGTTCAACTGGCTCAACCAATGTGCTGCGATATGGCGGCTGGGGCATGGCTGTTCCAGTTTTGATACTTGATCTATTCAAGGGTTTTCTGCCTGTTTTCCTGGCTATTAAGTGGCTGGCTGACCCACGGTTGGCCTGGCTGGCCCTGGCCGCGGCGGTGGTCGGACATTGTTACCCCGTCTATATTAAATTTAAAGGCGGCAAAGGTGTAGCGACCGCGCTGGGTGGCTTTCTTTATTTCTCTCCTCAGGCTTTTATTCTGGTGGTGATTATAATTGTTTTGATGATTGCTTTATTCCGCTATGTTTCTCTGGCCACCTTGACTGGACTTCTGGTTTACCCGCTGCTTCTGGCCTGCTTCCAGCATGATTCTTTATCTGCGGCAGCTTCTTTTTTGATTTTCTTACTAATTGCCAGCCGTCACCGCAATAACATAAAAAGACTATTTCGTGGAGAAGAAAGAAAATTCGGGGAGAAACTCAATGGTTAGAATGAGTGTCATTGGAGCAGGAAGCTGGGGCTCAGCTTTTTCTTATTATTTAGGACGCCATGGCTTCCCAACCCAACTGTGGGTGCGAGAAGAGGAAGTCTATATGGATCTGATTGAAACCAGGAAAAATCGGGCTTTTTTGCCTGGCTTTAGTTTCCCTCTGACCGTGAGTTTCCACCGGTTTTTGGGGGAGGCAATTGAAGGTGCAGATATAGTTTTTATTGCTGTTCCTTCTCAATATTGCCGCCTGGTTTATAGCCGGCTGTCCGAGCATCTGAATCAGGACCAGGTATTGGTCAGTTTGACCAAGGGGCTGGAACAAAAAAGCTTGAAAAGAATGACTGAGGTCATGACAGAAGTTTTCGAGATCAACAGAAAAGACCGTCTGGCTGTCCTGTCTGGACCGAGTTTCGCTAAGGAAGTAGCCGCCGGGCAACCGACTGCCTTAGTGGTCGCCAGTTCAGATTTTAATCTGGCTCGCTATATTCAGGAAACTATTTCCAGCCTTCAGCTCAGACTTTATACCTCGACCGATGTCATCGGAGTTGAGCTGGGTGGAGCAGTGAAAAATGTCATTGCCATTGCTGCCGGTATATCAGAAGGTCTTGGCTATGGAAACAACTCGCGTGCTTCGCTGATTACCCGCGGTCTGGTAGAAATTACCAGGTTGGGTCTGGCCCTTGGGGCCAAACGTGAGACTTTCTCTGGACTGGCCGGGCTGGGGGATCTGGTCTTGACCTGTACCAGTGAGATGAGCCGCAATTATCATGTTGGACTGGAGCTCAGCCGTGGTAAATCACTTAAAACCATTCTGGGAGAAATGAGGATGGTAGCGGAAGGAGTCAGAAATACACTGGTTGTTAATAAACTCGCCCATCAGAAAAAAATAGAACTGCCTATTTGCCGCCAGGTCTACGAAGTCCTTTATCTGGGCAAACCAGCCCATAAGGCCCTGGAAGAGCTGATGTCCAGAAGCCTGAAGGAAGAAAAGATATAAGAAACATTCAAGTTGAATTGACTTATAATAATGTAAGAGGAATAAAGGAGAGTAAAAGGATGAGGCGAAATAAATTATCATTTCTGATGGTTCTGGCTTTAGTCTTCTTTATGACCGGCTGTGCATCCAGCCAGAGTCAGCAAACCAGCAAGCAGGAAAAAGATCCTCAATATCATTACAATCTTGGCCTTTTTTATTTGAACAACAACAACGTTGATGAGGCTATTAAGTGTTTTAACCGCAGCCTGGCACTTAATTCGAATAATTATCTGGCCTGGAATGCACTCGGTTTGGCGCAGTCGATGAAAACAAATTTTGAAGCATCTCTTCAGGCTTTCCTTAAAGCGCTGGCCATCAACCCTCAATTTACCGAAGCTCACAATAATCTCGGAACCATTTATTTTGAGCTGAAACAGTATGATAAAGCCGAAACTGAATACCGGCAAGCTCTGCTGGACCCTGCCTATACTTCCAGAGAACTGCCCTATTATAATCTGGCCCGTCTTTATTTTGTCCAGGATAGACTGGAGGAAGCCTATGACCATATTCAGAAAGCCCTCCAGATCAAATTCAGGTTTGGTATGGCTCATAATCTACGTGGTTTGATTCTGGAAAAAATGGGTGATCTGGAAGAAGCAGAAAATGCTTTTGCCCAGGCGGTTAAAATCGTGCCTGAGGATCCTGTCTTTTTGTTTAACCTGGCCAGAATACAATTTGACAATGGCCGCTACCTGCAGTCAAAAGAGAACTTTGAAAAGCTTTGGCCAAGGCTGGTCAATCAGGCCGATCGCGATGAGGTTAAGAATTACCTGGATCAGCTGAAACAACTGGTTAAAGATTAGGCAGTTAAAGCTAAAATTATTGTTCAGTGCAGATTGGCTCTGCCGGAGTTCAAGTTCCTTCTTTCCATTCTTGCAAGTATTTCTTCTGTTCAGGAGTTAAACGGTCAATCTCTATCCCCATCGAAGCCAGTTTGAGCCTGGCAATCTCTTTGTCAAGTTTTTCGGGCACGGGGTAAACTTTCTTTTCAAGCTTGTGACCATCTTCTTTAAGATACAAAACACTCAGGGCCTGGTTGGCAAAACTCATATCCATGACCATAGCCGGATGCCCTTCGGCCGCGGCCAGGTTGATCAGTCGTCCTTCCGCCAGGACATGAAGACAGCGTCCGTCAGGCAACTGGTATTCTTCGACGTATTCTCTTATCTTTCTCTTTTTGACGGCCAGCTTTTCCAGAGCCATTAAATCTATCTCAACATTAAAGTGGCCGGCGTTAGCTATGATGGCGCCATTTTTCATTCTCTTAAAGTGCTCCAGTCTGATAACATTTTTGTTGCCAGTCACCGTAATAAAAACATCTCCCTCAACCGTGGCCTCCTTCAGGGTCATGACCTGATAACCATCCATCAGAGCCTCCAGAGCTCGCAGGTGGTCAACTTCGCAGATAATAACTCTGGCTCCAGCCCCTTTAGCCCGGCTGGCCACTCCCCGGCCGCACCAGCCATAGCCACAAACTACCACAGTTAGCCCGGCCAATAAAATATTGGTGGCGCGCAGAAGACCATCAATTGAGCTTTGCCCCGTTCCATAACGATTGTCAAAAAGATGTTTGGTCAGAGCATCATTAACCGCAATGATCGGATAGGCCAGGACGCCGGCTCTGGCCATACTTCTCAAGCGGATGACCCCGGTAGTCGTTTCCTCTGTCCCACCCAGAATGTTCTTGATTAAATCCGTTTTTCTCTCATGGATGGTAGTAACCAGATCAGCCCCGTCATCCATGGTCAGGTGAGGGGCATGAGCCAGAGCCTGTTCGAGGTGTCGATAATAGGTCTGGTTATCTTCGCCCTTGATGGCGAAAACCGGTATCTTTTCATATTTGACCAGAGCCGCCGCTACTTCATCCTGAGTACTTAATGGATTGGACGCAGCCAGGCGCAGGCTGGCTCCGCCTGACTTAAGAGTGGTCATCAGATTGGCTGTTTCAGAAGTAACATGCAGGCAGGCAGAAATCCTGAGGCCCTTCAGAGGTTGCTCTTTTTTAAATCTCTCCCTGATTTTATTCAGAACCGGCATGGATTTTCCGGCCCATTCAATCCGTAATTTTCCGGCCTCTGCCAGAGATAAGTCCTTGACATCATAGTCCATAATTTATCTCCTTATCAGGAAACAAATCTAAAAACGCTATTTTAAACCGGCTTCTTTCCTTAAAATATCAGCCTTATCAGTTTTTTCCCAGGTAAACTCCGGTTCAGTCCGGCCAAAGTGTCCATAACAGGCAGTCTTTTTATAAATTGGTCGCAACAAATCAAGTTGCTCAATCATACCCCTGGGAGTCATCTGGAAATAGGCTCTGATCAATTCTTCTATCAGTTCTTCTTTAACCCGGCCAGTACCAAAAGTATCAACCATGATCGAGACTGGCTCAGCGACGCCAATGGCATAAGCCATCTGAACGCCAACCCGATCAGCCAGACCCGCCGCTACAATATTTTTAGCTATATATCTGGCCATATAAGAACCTGAACGGTCAACTTTGCTGGGATCTTTACCGGAAAACGATCCCCCACCATGGCTGAAAAAACCTCCATAGGTGTCAACTATAATTTTGCGTCCGGTCATACCCGTATCGGCCAGCGGACCGCCAATTTCAAATCGGCCGGTGCCATTGATGTAAACTTTTTTCCAGGTATTCTTATCCAGAAGGTCAGCCGGAATAACTTTTTTAATAACTTCTCTTTTTATATCTTCCCTGAGCTCTTGCATATCAATCGCAGCATTGTGCTGGGCAGCTATAACCACTGACTCTACTCTGACCGGCCTCGGACCTTCATACTCTACTGTAACCTGAGTTTTGCCATCGGGGCGGAGATAAGGAAGGATTTTTTCTTTTCTGACCTGGCTCAGACGCCTGGCCAGTTTGTGAGCCAGCATAATCGGTAGCGGCATCAGTTCCTCTGTTTCCCGGCAACTATAACCAAACATCAAGCCCTGGTCCCCTGCCCCCTGTTCATGTCCAGGTTTTTCATCAACTCCCAGCGCGATATCAGGTGATTGTTCATGAATTGAAGAAAGAACACAACAGGTTTTATAGTCAAAGCCGTATTCGGCTTTAGTATAGCCTATCTCTCTGACTGTTTCTCTCACCAGTTTCTGGAAATCGCAGTAACCAGTAGTAGTTATCTCGCCAGCGATCAGCACCAGGCCAGTGGTAGCCAGAGCTTCACAGGCTACTCGGCTTTTTGGATCCTGAGCGATCAAATTATCCAGGACAGCATCGGAAATCTGGTCACAAATTTTATCCGGGTGACCTTCAGTTACTGATTCCGAAGTAAAGAAATATTTCCCATTTTTAGCCATCAGCCACCTCCTTGACGGACGTTAACTATTTCTTATTAGCTCGATGTTTTAGCATAAATAAGCTTCAATTGCAATAACTTCGGTTTTATTTTCCCGGTTTTTATGATATTTTTTACCTGTTATTTTTGCCATGATAGTTTTGAAAGAAAGACAGAAAAAGTACCTCTTAGCCGCTCGCATATTTTTATTTGTTTTGTTGCTCGGGTTGTGGGCTGAACGGCTTGAGGCTCAACTGCCCTCTTTCCCCTATCCGCTCAGTCATTTTAAGTTGAAAAATGGGCTGGAGGTAATAGTCTGTGAGGATTCGAGCTTGCCACTGGTCTCGGTAGTGGTGACCTATTCCGTTGGCTCAGTTAACGACCCGGAAAATAAGGGCGGATTGGCTCTGATGATGCAATATTTGATGTTTCAGGGTTCGCAGAATGTCGGACCAATGCAGCATTTGATGTATATCCAGAATACCGGAGGAGAACTTAATGCTTCCACCACGTTTGATAAAACTTTCTTTTATGAGACAGTTCCCTCTAATCAGTTAAGTCTGGTTCTCTGGTTGGAATCAGACCGAATGAATTCGCTGGAAGTGAACGAAGCTAAAGTAGCCAGAATTAAAGAACTCATGCTGGCCAACGAGCAAGAGCGAAACCTGCAGGAGCCATATGCCCGCTATTTTTTTCTGATGGATCAAATTTTATTTCCTGATTTTAGCTATGGACATTCGCCTCTGGGGACGAGAGAAAGTATTAACAGCATCACAGTCGAAGATGTTCTGTCCTTTTACCATCGTTATTATGTGCCTAACAATGCCTTAATTTGTATCAGTGGTGATATCAAGGCGCCCAAAGCCAGAGAGCTCGTAAGCAAGTATTTTGAGACAATTCCGGGCGGAAATGGCGTTCCTTCTTATCCCGAAGTGGACTTCAGCTCGGTCATTTCCTCCAGAGATCAGATAATCATTGACCCCCTTGTTTCTACGCCTGCCTTACAATTTGGTTTGAGGCTGGACAGACTACAACCAGAAGAAAAGCCAGTCCTCAGGTTGTTCGAATATTTACTTATTAACGGAAAGTCAAGTCGGTTGTATAAACTTCTGGTTAGCCGGGAGAGGATAGCGCTTTATCTCAATGGTGGACTGGAAGACCGACGAGGTTTCATTTCGCTTAAAATATTTCTCCTGGCTAATAACCAAATTATGATTGATCGTTCCAAGAAATTGATCAGTGATGAGCTTAACAAGTTTAAACTGGAAATGGTATCTGAGCGAGAGCTGGTCAAAGCCAAAAACAAATATCGATATGACTTCTGGAACCAGCTAACGACAACTAACCTGGCCCGAGCTTTAACTCTAACCGAATTTTACCTTGACCGGGCTATGCTGCCTGATCTCGATAATGAACTGGCCGCCGTCAATAAAGTCACATCTTATTCTATTCTGGCCCTGGCCAGAAAGTATCTGCAGGAATCAAAATATTGTTTTGTTACTATCTTGCCCAGGTAGGCTGATGAAGTTGATCGTAAACCTTAAAAGTAAACATTGTCTGACCGGTATATTGTTGCTGTTATTTTGCCTTTTAAGTTTACAATCACAGGAACGATTTCGTCGTAATCCTCCTTATCCTGAGCCCTTAAACCCGATGAAATTTCCACCGATTGAATCCGGTCTCCTGACCAGCGGCTTACGAGTTGTAACTATCACCAGGCTGAATCGCCCTTTGTTTAATCTCGTAGTTATTGTCCAGGCCGGTGAAAATGATTCTCCCCGCCAGCTGTCAGGCCTGGCCACGATCACAGCTCAGATGCTTCTCAAAGGAACGCTCTCTCTGAGTTCTCAAGCCCTGGAAGAGCAAATGGAGAGCCTTGGCCTCAGTGGCAGTATTGAGGTCGGAGCTGATTATATCCTTTATTCATTTTCTTTTCTTGAAGAGAATCTGGAAGACTGCCTCCGTTTGATTGGCTCACTCTTTTATGAGCCTGCTTTTTCTCCGCTCGAGCTGGCGGCAGTCAAAAGGGATGTATATTATCAGCTGCTGGCCCGGAAGAAGGATCCGGAAAAAAGTGGTTATGATTTTTTTCTGACCAAGCTATTTGCCGGTACTGGCTATAATCCCGGAGTGATTGATGAAGATTCGATCCGGAATATAAGCCAGAAAGATGTTATCTCCTTTCATCAGCGTTTTATTCGTCCTAACAATTCTATAATTGTTCTGGCTGGCAACATCAATCTGAATAATGCCAGCCTGAAAATTAGTCAGTCATTCAACCGCTGGGTCTCTAGACGGCTGGAACGCCCTCCTGTTCCACGCTTAAGAAACCTGAACTATGAAACTGTACTTTTCCTTGATCTGCCGACATCCGATGTTTCAGTGATTATGGGTAATGCCGTTTCTCCCCTGGGCAGCGAGGATTATTACGCCCTTCTTGTTCTGAATCAGTTGATAGGCGGTTCGCCCACCAGCCGCCTTTTCCTTAACCTGCGGGAATCAAGGGGCCTGGCTTATTATGCTTTTAGCCAGCTTTCTTATTTTAAAAATAATGGCCTTTTCTGGATTAGAAGCAAAACTTCTGCTCAGTCAGTTGGCCAGGTGGTAAAAGAAATTCTAGCCCAGGTGCATTCTCTACCAGAAGAAAGGATTGACCCTCATGAACTGGAGAAAGCTAAAGCCTTCCTGGCTGGAAACTTTCCACTGGAGAATCAGCACCCGGAACAGATAGCCAAGAGAGCTGGCCTGCAATTCATATTTCAGCTACCAGCTGATTTCTGGAACAGATATTATGAGAATCTCCTGGTAGTCAGCAGTGAAAAAGTGCAGGAAGTAGCCCGCCAGTATCTGACCAAGCAGCCTCTGGTGGTGATCAGTGGTGAATTTCGCACCTGTCTTGACTCACTGGCGGCTTTTGACCGAATTGAAATCTATAATGAGAAGGGTCAGCTTAAAGCTACCTGCGAAAAAGGAGTGGTTAAAGATGAAAATCGTTGAATGCGTGCCAAACTTCAGCGAAGGCCGCGATCGGCAGAAGATCGAAGCCATCGTCAAGGAAATTGAGACGACACCAGGAGTTAAATTACTGGATGTTGATCCGGGCGAAGCGACCAACCGCACTGTGGTCACTTTTATTGGTTCGCCGGAAGCTGTCAAAGAAGCAGCCTTCAAAGCTATCAAGAAAGCGGCCGAGCTGATTGATATGAGACAACACAAAGGAGCTCATCCCCGGATTGGGGCAACCGATGTCTGCCCGTTTGTTCCGGTGTCTGAAGTAACTATGGAAGAGTGCGTCGAGCTGGCAAATGAACTGGCTAAAAGAGTAGCCGAGGAATTAAAAATACCAGTTTATCTATATGAGGAAGCAGCCAGGAAGCAGGAAAGAAAAAATCTGGCCAATATCAGACAGGGAGAATATGAGGGATTAGCTGAAAAATTAAAAGACCCTCACTGGGCGCCTGATTATGGTGAGCCAGTATTTAATCCCTCGGCTGGAGCGACAGTCATTGGAGCCAGAGAATTCTTGATTGCCTACAATATAAATCTAAATACCAGAGACAGAAAAATTGCCCAGGAAATTGCTTCTTATTTGCGAGAAAGTGGAAGAGTAAAAAAGGATAAAAATGGTCAAATAGTTTATGACCGCCAGGGACAACCGGTGAGAATCCCGGGAAAATTCAAAGCAGTTAAAGCTGTTGGTTGGTACATTGATGAGTATCAGATTGCTCAGATTTCCATTAACCTGACCAACTATAAGATTACCCCACCCCATGTGGTCTTTGATGAAGCCTGTCGCTTAGCTCAAAAAATGGGAGCCAGAGTAACTGGCAGTGAGCTGGTTGGACTGATCCCGAAGGAAGCCCTGCTGCTGGCTGGAAGCCACTATCTGGAAAAGCAGGGCAAGAGCCCAGGTCTGCCCGAGAAAGAATTAATCCGGCTGGCGGTCAGATCTCTTGGTTTAAATGACATTGTGCCTTTTGACCCTGCCAAAAAAATAATCGAATATCAGTTTCCCGCTCCAACCGGTTTAACTGAGCTGAAGTTGACGGATTTCATTGATGAGCTGTCTATGGATACCCCAACTCCAGGAGGTGGAAGTGCTGCTGCTCTCTGCGGTAGTTTGTCGGCAGCTTTATCAGCCATGGTAGCCAATCTAACTGTCGGCAAAAAAGATTATGAAGCTCAAACTGAACTGATGAAATCAACGGCTATCAGATGCCAGAAACTAAAAGCTGAGCTGCTGCTGGCTGTTGATGAAGACAGCCGCGCTTTTAACCAGGTGATGGAAGCCTTTCGCCTGCCCAGGGGAACAGCCGAACAGGCTAAGGAGCGAGAGGAAGCGATTGAAAAGGCCAATAAAGAAGCGACTAAAGTGCCTCTCTCGGTTCTGGAAAAATCAGTTGAACTGGCTACTCTGGCCGCTCAGGTGGTGACTTCCGGCTATAAGAACTCTGTAAGTGATGCAGGAGTGGCTGGACTGACCGCCGGCACCTGTGGCCTGGGGGCCTATTACAACGTCAAAATCAATCTGCCTGGACTCAAGGATGAAACTTTCAAAAAGAAGACACTGAATCAAGCAGAAAAGCTTAAACGTCAACTGGAAAGAGAAGTAGCTAAAATTGAAAAACTTATGGAGCAATACCTGAGTTCGGGAAAATAATCTGAATGGTAGCTTGGATTAGCTATTTTCTGCTGATTATTCTTTAAAGGATGTAGCCAGATTCTTTCCAGCCACAGTCGCCAGAAAAATGGCTATGGACAGAAAGACAATGCTGGCTGAGGCTGGCCAATCGAGGACATAAGAAATAGCAATCCCGGCTAGGATAGAAAACAGGCTGAACAGGCTGCTTAAAACCAGTGTCTGGCGGAAGCTCCTGGCCAGCTGCAGAGCGGCGGCAGCAGGGACCACGGTCAAGGCTGAAACCAGCAAAAGGCCCACGATTCTTAAACCTAAAACGACTGTAATAGCAGTTAATATAACCAGAATTTTATCCAGGCTATTCACTTTCACCCCGGCGACCAGGGCAGTTTCCCGATCAAAAGTCATATAGAGCAGTTGATAATAGTTAGCCAGAATTAAAATCGTGACCATCAAAGCCAGGACGATTGATAGACCAACTTCCACCGGTGAGATGGCTAAAATATCACCAAAGAGGTAGCCCATCAATTCCACCCCGAAATTTATTCTCAATGAGACCAGAAAAATAGCCAGGGCCATACCGCCACTGGCCAGAATAGCCAGGGCAGCATCACCTGGCAGCCTGGCCTGTTTTTTTAACTTTAAAATGAAAATCGAACCAGCGGCACAAACTATCAGTGAAACAATCAAAGGCAGAAAATTCAGGACCAACCCCAGGGCGATGCCGGCAAAGGCCAGGTGAGACAGCCCATGACTGATCATTGAATCCTGGCGCAAAACGAGAAAAACACCGAGCAGGCCGCAGGCTACAGCCAGAAAACTGCCGGCCAGGATGGCCCGCCAGAAAAAACCCGAAGTTAACACACTTGATAGCATTCGATTTTTCTTCCCGGGCCTAATGCTGGTGCATGACCAGATGGTGACCGTCGGCCAGCAGTTCTTTGAAGGCTGCTGACTGACAGAAGTCTTCATGCCGGCCATGATATATTAATTTTCGATTCAAACAGGCAACCTGGTTTATATGTTTGTTTACCACTCCGTAATCATGAGTGACCACAGCAATGGTCAGTCCATAATCATGATTTAGTTCACCGAGTATATCATAAAAATTTTCCTGAGTTTGATGGTCAATGCCGGTCGTTGGCTCATCCAGCAACATAACTTCAGGTTCGGTAGCCAAAGCCCTGGCAATCAGTATCCGCTGCTGCTGACCGCCTGACAGAGTTGTCATGAGCCTCTTCTGATAGCCGGCCAGATCGACCAGATCGAGCACCTGCTCGACCCTCTCTTTTCGCCAGCCAGCGTGATTACCTTTTATCCTGCGACTGGCGTATAGACTGGAGGTAATCACTTCTTCCACCGTAATCGGAAATTTTGATTCAAAATGGGTAGCATTTTGCTGAATATAGGCTACCTTATGCCAATCTTCAAACTCCTCAATTCTCTGCCCGAAAAGGAAAACCTGGCCTGCTTGTGGTTTAAGTAGTCCTACCATAATCTTCAATAGAGTTGTCTTGCCTGAACCATTGGGGCCGATTATGGCCAGAAAATCAGCCCGGTGCAGGGTGAGGTTGATATCCTCAAGGATAAGAGGACCATCATAACTGAAATAAACTGATTCGACTCTGATCACTTCTTTTTTCTTATCTGACCCGTCCTGAGTTTCAATTACTTTGCTGTCCACAGTTTAATCCCTCAATTAACACTTTAAGATTTTCTTCCATCAGACTCAGAAAAGATTTGTTCTGGTTGATTTCATCTTTACTCAGATTGACCCCGGTGGATAACCGGTAAAACCTGGCGCCTGTTTCTCTGGCGATTTCTCTGGTATATTGTGGAGGCGAGGAGCTCTCATAGAAAATAGATTTGATTTGCCTGGCTCTGATCAGATTTATAACCTCCTGCCAGCGACGAGGCGTTGGTTGAGCTTCAGGGTTGAGTCCAGTTAAAGCGATCTGGTTCAATTTATAGCGAGCAGCCAGGTAACCGAAAGCCTGATGTCCGGCAATAACCAGATCAGACGACTGGCAAAAAGCTAAGTTTTGTTGATATTGATTATCAAGCCAGACGAGCCTGTCTATCAGAGCCTGGCCATTTTTCCTATAAGTGTCTGCCCGAGCTGGATTCAGCTGAGCCAAGACTTCAGTGATTGTCTTGACCAGCAGCTGGTCAGCTTCGAAGTCAAGCCACAAATGAGGATCTTCAATTCTCAGACCGGCATAGGCACTATTTTTTAGAATCTCGGTAAAACTGATTACAGTCAGTTGTTGATTGCCAAGATTGTTCAGGATTCTGTCCAGCCAGGGTTCCAGGTTACTGCCTATCCTGATCAAAATACTGGCGGACTTCAATTTAGCCAGATCGGAAGGCCGTAACTGAAAATCATGAACTTCAGCCGATGTCGGAATTAATTGATAAACCTCATCCTGGCCTGCTGTAATTTGTCGAGCAAAGTCACTAAGGGGGAAAATGGTAGTAACAACCAGCAAATCAGGTTCGGCCGCCTTTCCAAGCCGGGAGAAGTCACCCATGAAGAGCATTAATAATAATATGAACAGAAATTCTAATTTGTTTTTCATCACCGATCGCATCTTATGGCCATTAAAAGTCTTGAAAAAGTGTGATAGTTAAAGATATTATAACATAGTAGTAAATTTACCAAGGAGTCAAACATGCCGACTGAAATTTCTTCTTTAAAACCGGACAAAATCTGGAAGCATTTTTCTAATTTGCTTAAGATTCCACACTGCTCCGGTCATGAACAGGCCCTGGCTGATTATATCTGCCAGCTGGCTGCAGACTGGAATCTTGAATATCAGAAAGATCGAGCTGGTAATGTCCTGGTAAGAGTGCCGGCCACTCCCGGTCACGAGCGGGCAGCGGGCATTATACTTCAGGCCCATCTTGACATGGTCTGTGAAAAGAACTCCGATGTTCAACATGATTTCCAGCGTGATCCAATTCGGCCAGTAATTGATGGTGACTGGGTAAAAGCCAGCGGTACAAGTCTGGGTGCTGATAATGGTATCGGAGTTGCTACCTGTCTGTCCGTTATGGAGGACAGAAGCCTGGTCCATGGACCAGTGGAGTGCCTCTTTACAGTTGATGAAGAAACCGGTTTAACCGGTGCCTATCAGCTAAAAAAGGATCTGCTGAAAGGAGATATACTGATCAATCTGGACAGCGAAGATGAAGGCACTTTTACCATCGGCTGTGCTGGTGGGGCTGATTCTGAACTCAGTCTCCCCGTTGAGCGTAGAGGACGAAAAGCCAGAAATTTGTTGCAGGTGAGTTTAAAAGGTCTGCGTGGAGGACATTCTGGTCTGGACATTAATTTAGGGCGCGGCAACGCCATTAAGCTGCTGGCCAGGTTGCTGGCTGAAGCTTCGTCCAAATTTAAATTTGAGCTGGTTTCCTTTAATGGTGGAAGTAAAAGAAATGCCATCCCGAGAGAGGCGGAGGCTGTTCTATCAGTTGGTCCTGGCCAGGAAAAAGACTTGAGTCGGCAACTGAAGAAATCCTTTGCAGCTATTGGGTTTGAATACCGTGTGACTGAACCTGGAATGAAACTGGAAATTAAAAAGACAGCGGACAGCGGCTTCCCCCTGGCGGCTGATTCTCAAGCGAAACTTTTGAATCTAATTCTGGTCCTACCCCATGGTGTCATTAGCCTGCATCCTGAAATCAGTGGTCTGGTAGAAACCTCTTCCAATCTGGCTATAGTAGAAACGCTTGATAAGCAAGTGAAGATTGTCTGCAACAGCCGCAGTTCTATCGGCTCTGCCCTGGAAGCGGTCAGGCTGGTGATCAGGTCCTGCGCCGCTTTAGCTGAGGCCAGAATTGCTCAGCCGGATGGCTATCCAGCCTGGACACCAGACTTAAATTCTCCTCTGCTGCAGAGAATGATTGAGATCTACCGGCATCTCTTTGGCAAGGAGCCCGAAGTTAAGGCTGTCCATGCCGGTCTGGAATGCGGCATTATTGGCGAAAAATATCCTGATCTCGACATGATTTCTATTGGTCCAACCATCCGCTATCCACATTCTCCTGAAGAAAAAGTAAGCCTGTCTTCAGTCGAAAAATTCTGGGAGCTGCTAGTGGAGACACTCAAGGAATTGGCTTAGATTAAGAAAAGAAAAAAAATTATGAAGCGAAGGAACTTTATCTATCTGCTGGCTGGTTTTCTACCCCTGGTCGGGAAAAAAGCCTGGCCAGCGAAAAAATTGAGGAGTGAGAAGATGAAAAAAGCTATCAAAACCGATCAAGCGCCAAAAGCTATTGGACCATATTCTCAGGGTATTATGGCTGGCGGCCTGATCTTTGTTTCTGGACAAATTCCGCTTGATCCAGTTAAGGGAGAAATAGTCGGGCAGACCATAGAAGAACAAGCTCATCAGGTTTTTAAAAATCTCCGAGCTATTCTGGAGGCCGCTGGCAGTTCTCTTAATGAGGTAGTCAAGGCTACGGTCTTTCTGGCTGATATGAACGACTTCAGCCGGATGAATGAGGTCTATGCCCAATATTTTTCAGAGCCCTATCCAGCCCGGGCTGCCTTTCAGGTGGCCAGGTTGCCGCGAGAGGCAAAAATAGAAGTAGAAGTCATAGCTCTGGCTGAGGCTTAGATTGTTCCTGTTGTAAAATAATAATATTGTTTTCTTCTGGACGGCTTAACAAAACATTTTAGTGCTGTATAATTTATTCGAGGTAAAGACATGCCGCTATATGAATATATCTGTCTTCAATGCCAGCATCGTTTTGAGGTCCTGGTAAAAATCAATCAGACTGAGATTGTCTGTCCACGCTGCCAGAGCAATCAGGTTAAAAAACTTATTTCCTCATTTGGAATTGGGGGGCCGGGCCGCCAGAGCAAAGGCGGCTCAAGTGGTTCAAACAGTTGTTCTAATTGCTCTTCTTCCAGTTGTTCTACCTGCCGTCAATAATTAAAGCACTAGCCCGTTTTTTGTGGTTAATTTTTGCTTGGCCTAATCCAAACCCTGCCATGATCGGATTATTTTCCCCTTTAAAAACAAAAAGTCAAGATAAGATCGACTTCTCACTCAGCGAAAATGACCAGGCCTGGGCAGGTCAGCCAGGAGGAACTCTTGGCCTCGCCCGTCTTCCAGAGTGACTTTGTTCTTTTTCTTCAGATGACTTGATTTTCTTTATCCTGTTTTTTTTGATTAAAAGAGAACCCTGATAAGAAACATAGTTCAAGAGAATCATGACCCGCTGTCGATCACTCAGCTCTCGATAAAAGACTCCCTTTAATCCTTTTAGTGGACCCTCCATCACCTGTATCTCATCGCCCGGTTGTGGATCATCTCCATATTTCATCAGTTCTATTAAACCGTTTTTTTCGCGGGCTTTTAGGCAGCTGATCACTTCTGGTTCAACTGGCACCGGCACCTGACCATTGCCGACGATCTTGTTTACTCCCCTGGTGTAAACAATTTTCTGATAGTCTCTCGGATAATTAAATTTTAAAAAAAGATAACCTGGGAAAAAAGGTTTAATGGTCGAGTCCTGGCGATAGCGAGGAAGATAGACATTAAAGCCCGCCTGGGTCAGAAGCGACTCTACCTGTGACTCTTTCCTGGGCTTGGTATTTAATACATACCAATTGGCCATCTCTAACTTCTGCTCCCATCTTCCTCTAGGCTATTCTGAGCCTTTCAGGTTTCTGGGCTTAAAATAAGCTTTCAATATCTGAAATTTTCTTGGGTATGCCCGGCCGTGGTCCGAGGACTCGGTGTCCATCCTCTGTGATCAGGACATCATCTTCTATTCTAACTCCGCCGAAGTCTAAATATTTAGCTACCTGATCATAATTGATGAAATCTTTAAATTTTTTCTCTTTTTTCCACTGCTCATAAAGGGCAGGGATGAAATAAAGACCCGGTTCGATGGTCATGACATGACCTGGTTCTAAAGCTCTGGCCATTCTCAGATAGTTAAGCCCGAACTGCTGACTGCGACTTACGGTCTCGTCGTAACCAATATAGTCTTCGCCCAGGTTTTCCATATCGTGGACATCCAGTCCGACCATGTGTCCCAGGCCATGGGGGAAAAATAAGGCATGGGCACCCTGCTGGACAGCTTCTTCCAGATCACCCTTCATCAGTCCGAGTGATTTTAACCCTTCAGCCATGACCCTGGCTGCCTTTAAATGAATATCTTTAAACATCACACCAGGAGCCATACTCTTGATAGCTTCTTCCTGTCCTTTAAGGACTATAGAATAAATATCCTTCTGTCTCTGATTAAAACGACCACCGACAGGAACAGACCTGGTAATATCACAGGCATAGTGAAGTTGTGACTCGGCTCCAGTATCCATCACCAGAAAACGGCCCTTTTGCAGTTTATCCCCGTAGCTTGTTTTGTGGAAGATCTGGCCATTAATAGTGATGATCGGCGGAAAGGCAAAGGACAGCCCGTTCGCCCTGATGACCAATTCCATTAAGGCCAGAATTTCCTGTTCTCTGGCTCCAGGTCTGATCTCGGGAATGGCAGTCAGATAACTTTCCTTGGTGACCTTCAGAGCCTTTTCTATTTCCGCTACTTCTTCCTGGCTTTTGATCGATCTTAAACTGATGACCGCTTTAATCAGCTCAATTGAAGCTCCAGGCTTGACCTGCTCGGGAGCTATTTTCAGCCACGAACTTAATTTAAGGATGGTCTCTCCACGATAAGGCGGAAGATAGTGAATCTGACGGCCGCGGCTCGTCGCCTCTGCCAGATAATCAGTTAAACTGGCCGAAGGTTTGACCAGTTTCAAACCAGCAGCCTTAGCCCTTTCTTTCAGGGGAGGCTGGGGTCCAACCCAGATAATATCTTCGAGCGTCACATCGTCTCCAAAGACTATTTCCTTCCCCTCATCCACATCCAGAACAACAACCAGGCCTGGTGAATCGAGACCAAAGAAATAAAGAAAACTACTGTCCTGGCGGAAGGGATAATCGTTTGCCTGGTAGTTCATCGGGCTGTCATCATTCCCGGGAAAAAGGCAGATACCGGTTTTAATCATCTTTCTTAATTTCCTTCGTCTCGCTTGATAAACTTCTGGTTTAAACATAACTTGGCCTCCTGACAAATTTTAGATTCTATGATAAATCAAATTCAGCTGGATTGAAAGACAAATAATCAGATTAAGAAAAAAGTGGATATCTTCCTTCGATCAATTCTGAAAGGGAAATAGAATCTAACGGGCTGCTTAGTCTGATGTCTTGATAAAAAAATGGTAGCGGGGGCTGGATTTGAACCAGCGACCTCCGGGTTATGAGCCCGACGAGCTACCTGACTGCTCTACCCCGCGATCTGGACTCATTATAGCAAAAAAATTTCTTTTGTCAAAAAAGGCTGGAGCAGGACATAAGCCGAATTCTGTTGCTGCCCGAAGCAGCAGCGGTCATTTGTCTCGGCTGTTAATTACTTAACAGCTCCAGCGACCTACCCACCCCAGGGGACGGGCCGTCCTGAACGGGGTCAATTTGGTCTTGCTCCAGATGGGGTTTGCCTTGCCTCTAAAGTCACCTTCAGAGCGGTGAGCTCTTACCTCACCTTTTCACCCTTACCTGCCTTCTGGAAGAAGGAGGCGGTATATTTTCTGTGGCACTTTCCTCCGGTCACCCGGAGTCGCGGTTAGCGACCATCCTGCCCTGTGGAGTTCGGACTTTCCTCCCCTTCTTCCTCAGAAGAAGGAGCGACCGCCTCGCCTGCTCCAGCCACTATCTTTATACCATATTGCTCTAATTTTTTGTAGAGGTTGCTGCGGGGAGTATCAATTTCTCTGGCGGTTTTGGAGATATTCCAGTTGTTGGCTTTAAGCTTATAAAGTATAAAAGTTTTTTCAGCTTCATCCCGGAAATCTTTCAGAGTCACGACCTTTTTTAAATCAGGTAAATAAAACTCTTTTTCGCCAACAATATAATCCGGCAGGTCATTAATGCTGATCACATCTCTGTCATTCATAATAATCAGACGTTCAACCAGATTCTTTAGCTCTCTAACATTTCCCTTCCACGAATACCTCATCATAGCGTCCAGTGCTTCAGGTGAAAATTTCTTTAATTTAAAATTGTTTTCCTCAGAAAAAACGCGACAAAAATAGTCAACCAGGAGCGGTATGTCTTCTTTCCTTTCCCTCAAGGGAGGAACATAAATAGGAACTACATTCAGACGGAAATATAGATCTTCGCGAAAACGCCCTTCTTTCATTTCCTTGTTGAGATCCTTATTAGTGGCAGCGATTACTCTGACGTCGACCTTAATAATTTTACTTGAGCCAACTCTTTGAATCTCTCCTTCTTCCAGAACACGCAGGACCTTGGACTGAGTACGAAGACTCATATCACCGACTTCGTCCAAAAAAATCGTTCCGCCATCAGCTAGTTCAAATTTACCGACCTGCCGTTCAGTGGCACCCGTGAAAGCTCCTTTTTCGTGCCCGAAAAGCTCGCTTTCAATTAATTCCTCCGGGATAGCCGCGCAGTTTACCTGAACAAAACTCTCCTCAGCCCTCAGACCATTGCTATGAATAGCTCTGGCCACCAGCTCTTTACCGGTACCACTTTCGCCCTGGATTAAAACAGTGGCATTAGTTGGGGCAATTTTTAATATCTGCTCCTTTAGATTTTTCATCAGCGGATGTTCACCAATTAGCTGGTATCTTTTTTCTGCACGCTTTTTTATATCCTGAAAAGCTGACCTAAGCTCCCTGGATTCCAGAGCATGGTTCAAGCTGAGCAGAATTCTTTCCCGGTGAAGTGGTTTTTCCAGAAAATCAAAGGCTCCTAATTTGGTAGCCTCAACAGCCATCGGAATAGTTCCGTGGCCAGAAATCATAATGACTTCCGGAGACAGCGGCTGTTTTTTTATCTCGGCCAACAAGGCCAGTCCATCCATATCAGGTAGTTTGATGTCAAGAAGAACAAGATCTATTTCCGGATGCTCCTCCAGGTGTTCTTTGGCCTCAACGCCGTTGGCCGCTTCATAAATAACATAACCCTCGTACTCGAGAATCATTTTTAGCGATTTTCGGATATTCTCTTCATCATCGACAATCAGAATCCGCCACTTTTTCCCCTTACTACTCATGTTGTTATTCTAACACACTTAACCTGGCTGTAAATTTTTATAATAAATTTTTGAATTACATAGACTCAATAACTGCAGCTGGCCTTCATCGGCTATTAAAGTCAGCTTTCAAGTCTGAACAAGCTTATAAAATTTCTTTAATCAAAGATTAATGTTCAGCTAATTTTTTATAATATTCAAACCTTTTTCTGGCCTCTTCTTTGGCCTGAGCAAAGAGCTGAGTGGCAATCTCTGGATAATCCTGAAGAACAGAACGATAACGTATTTCATTTTTCAGGAAAGTTTCATAATCAAGTTTTGGCTCTTTCGAGTCAAGAATGAGGGGATTTTTTCCTTCTTTAGCCAGCTGCGGATTATAACGGTAAAGAATCCAGTAGCCTGTATCAACGGCCAGTTTCTCTTCCTGCTGTGATTTGCTCATATCAATACCGTGGTTAATACAAGGAGAATAAGCAATAATCAGAGATGGCCCATCGTAAGCTTCTGCCTCCATAAAAGCCTTGAGACATTGATTCATGTTGGCTCCCATGGCGACTGAAGCCACATAGACATAGCCATAGCTCATAGCCATCCGGCCCAGGTCCTTTTTGCCGGTTTTCTTGCCAGAAGAAGCGAATTTAGCTCTGGAGCCAGTAGGAGTGGATTTAGATGCCTGGCCGCCGGTATTGGAGTAAACCTCAGTATCAAGAACAAGCAGGTTGACATTCCTGTTCATAGCAATAACATGGTCAAGTCCGCCATAGCCGATATCATAAGCCCAGCCGTCACCGCCAATGCACCAGACACTTTTATCTACGAAATAATCCTGAAATTCAGCTACTTTAGTCAGATACGGATAAGCAGCATCTTTTCTGGCCAGGGCAGCCGGCAGGAGTTTCCGAATACGTTCAGCAGTCATTTTCGCCTGGTCACCGCGATCATTCCACAGCTCTTTCATTTTCTGGAAGGCATCGATCAGTTCAGGCTGAGTACCGGCAGTAATAGCCGCATTCATATTAGCCAGAAGTTGCCGTCTGATGGTATCAACTGCCAGCCTCATACCAAAACCGTATTCGGCATTATCCTCAAAGAGCGAATTAGCCCAGCTGGGTCCCTTCCCTTCTTTATTCTTAGCGTATGGAGAAACCGGGAATGTACCGCCATAAATTGAAGAACAACCGGTGGCATTGGCAATAATCATTCTATCGCCAAAAAGCTGGGTGGCCAATTTGATATAGGGAGTTTCTCCGCAACCAGCACAGGCACCGCTGAATTCAAACAGCGGGGTTAAGAGCTGAGAGCCCTTGATGGTTTCAATTTTATTCCCATCCAGCCAGCTATCAGGCAACTTCTCAAAGAAGTCTACATTTTCATTCTCTCCGGCTGCTCTTTCCTCTTCCAGTGGAACCATGACCAGAGATTTGTTTTTGGTTGGACAGGTTTCCACACAGACACCGCAGCCCACGCAATCTTCAATATACACCTGAAGCCGATACCTCAAATTTTTATCATTTTTGCTGTTAGAGACCAGAGTGGTAAATTTAGCCGGAGCTTTTTCCAGATCAGCGGGCAGAATTTGTTTTGGTCTGATAGCCGCATGTGGACAGACAAATGAACACTGATTGCATTGAATACAATTCTCCGGGAGCCAGCGTGGGACCAGTTCAGCTACTCCTCTTTTCTCCAGCTTGGCCGTGTTGGTCGGAATACGGCCGTCATCAGGCATACTGGAAACAGGAATTGAATTGCCCTTAAAATGCATAATCGGTTCAATGACTTTCTTAGCGAAATCATCAGCTTCATCAGGAATCAGCTTGGGAACAGGGGCTGATTTGGTGATTTTATCTGGAATAGGAACTTCTTCTAAGGCTTCCAGTGCCCGGTCAACTGCGGCCATATTCATTTTGACTATATCATCACCCTTTTTGTGATAGCTCTTATAAATAGCTTTTTTAATCAGATCAATAGCTTCGACCTCTGGCAAAACACCAGAAATCTTGAAAAAACAGACCTGCATAATGGTATTGATCCTGGTTTTTAGACCAACTTCCTGGGCAATCTTAAAGGCATCGATATTATAAACCTTGATTTTTTTATCAATGATGGTCCTTTGCATATCTTCGGTCAGATGTTCGAAGACCTCCTCTTTTTTCCAGGATGAATTAAGCAGAAAAACTCCACCTGGCCTGATCCCCTCCAGGACATCATAGCGTCCGATATAAGCTGGCTTATGGAGGGCAATGAAATCAGCAATATTAACCAGATATTCAGATTTAATCGGATGTTTACCAAAGCGCAGGTGGGAAATGGTAACCCCACCTGATTTCTTCGAATCATACTCAAAATAACCCTGAGCGTAGAGATCAGTATTATCACCGATAATGGTAATAGAGTTTTTGTTAGCTCCAACCGTGCCATCCGAGCCATAACCCCAGAATTTGCAACGAACTGTCCCTTCCGGTTCGGTTTCAAGAATTGGACCAACCGTTAAAGACTTGCCACTGACATCATCTTCAATTCCGACTGTAAAACCATGGAAGGCGGCTCCATCCAGGTGGTCATAAACTGCTTTGACCATGGCTGGAGTGAATTCTTTTGAAGATAAGCCGTAGCGTCCACCTATTATCTTGATATCTCTGCCGGCCAGAGCAGAAACCACATCGAGGAAAAGTGGCTCGCCAGGGGCGCCTGGCTCTTTGGTTCGATCCAGAACAGCTATCTTTTTAACACTAGCGGGAATAACCGCCCGGAGAGCAGCTGAGTCAAAAGGTCGGAAAAGGCGAACTTTAACCAGACCAACATTATAACCCTGCTTGATCAGGTAATTTAGGGTCTCTTCAGCTGTTTCCCCACCTGAACCCATCATAATGATGACCCGATCAGCCTGGGGTGAACCAAAATAATCAAAGAGATGGTACTGACGCCCGGTGACTTTGGCCACTTTATCCATATACTCCTGGACAATGGCGGGAGTAGCCTCATAGTATTTGTTCACCGTTTCCCTGCCCTGAAAATAAACATCAGGATTTTCTGCCCCAACTTTCATCATGGGTTTTTCCGGGTTTAAAGCCCTCTGTCTGAAAGCTTCTAGATATTGTGGTTCAAATAGCTCGGCCAGCGTTTCATAGGGTATAAGTTCTATCTTTTGAACCTCACTAGAGGTACGGAAGCCGTCAAAGAAATGAAGGAAAGGCACCCGGCTTTTCAGGCTGGCCAGATGGCTGACGGTGGCCAGATCCATGATTTCCTGAACAGAACCGGAGGCCATTAAAGCAAAGCCTGTATTTCTGGCGGCCATCACATCAGAATGATCTCCAAATATTGACAGAGACTGGCAGGCTAAAGACCTGGCCGAGACATGGAAAACAGTTGGCAATAATTCGCCGGCGATCTTGTACATGTTGGGTAACATCAACATCAGACCCTGAGAGGCGGTAAAGGTTGTGGTCAGACAACCAGCACTTAACGAGCCGTGAACAGCTCCTGCCGCTCCTCCTTCTGATTGCATCTCCACCACTTCCACTGTCTGACCAAAGATGTTTTTCTTTCCCTGGCTGGACCATTCATCAGCCATTTCACCCATGGTCGAGGAAGGAGTGATCGGATAGATAGCCGCCACTTCCGAGTAGGCGTAGGCTACATGGGTGGCAGCTGTATTACCATCAACAGCTTTAAAATTTTTAGACATCGGCATGCTCCTTATTAAATTAAACAAATTATTATACCAAAAAATCGCTTTTATTCTAACCGGTTTTCAGCATTTATTTTTTATTTCGGTCCGCCCTTCCAGGGCTTTTTTAATAGTCTGCTGATCGGCAAAATCCAGATCGCCTCCAACTGGCAAACCCATGGCCAGACGACTGATTTTAATCGGTAAATCCTCAACCAGCTGCAAGATGAGGGCAGCGGTTGCTTCTCCCTCGGCTGTTGGATTGGTGGCGATGATCAATTCCTTAAACTGGCCGGTCTTGACCCGGTTGACCAATTTTTCCAGTCTTAATTCGTCTGGCCCGATGCCTTTAAGTGGCGATAGAGAGCCCAGAAGGACATGATATCTTCCATGATATATACCGGTTTTTTCAATTGAAGCCACATTAAACGGTTCTTCGACCACACATAGCTGCTCATTATTTCGCTCGTTATCAGTACATAAAAGGCAGGGATCAACGTCAGTAATATTATTGCAAACAGAACAATAAAAAAGGTTTTTTTTGACCTCAGTAATAGCCTCCAGCAGTTGTTCCACTTCCTCCGGAGGCAGGCTTAAAATATAAAAAGCTATCCGCTGAGCCGACTTCTGGCCAATTCCCGGGAACTTCCTCAATTCCTCAATCAGTTTATGGAGTGGTTGAGCATATTCAAACATTGGTGACCAGTCATAGCCCGGGTATTTTCAGACCGCCAGTGAAACCAGACATCTTTCTGGAGACTTCCTCGTCTACCTTGGCCACTGCTTCACGAAAGGCAGAGACAATGAGGTCCTGTAGCATGTCCACATCTTCCCGATTGACCACTTCTGGTTCCAGTTTGATTTTTAAACAGTTTTTGTGACCATCAAGAACAACCGTTACCATCCCGCCACCACTTGAGCCTTCTACCTGCATTTCGGCCAGTTCTTTCTGCATTTTTTCCTGGAACTCCTGGGCAGCTTTCATCATCTTTTGCAGTTCACCCAGATTTTTCATCACGACTCCTTTTTCTTGCTATTTTCTTATTATGATTTATTATTGTTATTCTTTTTCTTAACTGAAATAACCTGTCCTCTTAGATCATCCAGAATATTTTTGACTTTTGGATCTTCAATAACTGCCCGACCCTCACCATTTCCAACCTGGCCTATCTTTTTCTGGCCGCTACCGGCCAAGTTTGGTTGAGCTCTTTTCTCCTCCCGGCTGTCTTCCTCGACTTTTACCTCAAAACGATAACCGTCAAAGTCAGCAGCCAAACGGTTTAGATAGGCTTCGTTTTGCTCAATGAGAACAGCAAAATGCTTCTTATCCTGGCTGAATATAAATTGCATGCATTTATCTCTGACCTCAACCTTACTGGCTACCTTGAGAATTGGAGCCAGAGCCGGGCGGTCTTTCATCAAACGGAAATAAAATTCGTCAGCAACCGGGTGTCCCAGAACCGGTACACCATTTCCGGCCACCCTGGTTTGGTTGTCTGCTCTTTGAAAATCAGGACTGCGAACCGCACCCCGGCTCTTTTCGGCTGGTCTGGGCGCCGGGGTCTGGTAGTCAGGTTTTCGAGGTTCACTTTTAGGCAGACCCTTTTTCAATTGCAGTTTTAACTCCTTAACTTCCTCCAGAACCTGATCCAGCGGTTTTAAACGCGATAAATAACATAATCTAATCAAATGAGCCTCTAAAAAAATTCTGGGCTGAGCTGAATACCTCAAGCCAGACTCCCCTTCCTGCAGAACAGTTAGATATCTGAGTATTTCTTCCGGAAGTAATGATTGACTGATATCCCTGAGATGATTTAGTTCTTCTTCTGATAACCAATTGAGACCGGCTGGATCTTTTACTATTCTCGCCAGCAGGAGCTGGCGGAAATGCTCGATCAGACCATTATAAAAATATCTAAGATCATAGCCAGCCGAGACCAGCTCTTCCACCAATCCGAAGATCTGTTCGTCTTGCCCTGTAATGATTGCCCTGGAAAATTTCTCAAACAAGCGGTGATCGATAACTCCCAGGATCTCTTCGGCATCCTGATCTTTAACCTGGAGACCGCTGAAAGAGATGACCTGGTCGAGGAGAGTTTCCGCGTCCCGTAAACTACCATCAGCTGCTTCGGCGATCAGCTTAAGACTATAGGGGCTGATGGTCAGGCCTTCCTGTTCGGCAATAAAGCGCAGATGGCCGGCTATAGCCTCGGTCGTCAGTCTCTTAAAAACAAAATGCTGGCAACGGGAAATAATGGTTCTGGGAACCTTATGGAATTCAGTCGTGGCAAAGATAAAGATAGTTCTGGTCGGCGGTTCTTCCAGGGTTTTGAGCAGGGCATTGAAAGCATCCCGGCTGAGCTGATGAACTTCATCAATGATAATAATCCGGTAGCGACTGTGCATTGGTTCATACTGAATGCTTTCTCTTAAAGCCTTAACATCCTCAATGCCGCGGTTAGAAGCACCGTCAATTTCAATAAAATCAACCAGTCGATCCTCATTAATAGCCTGGCACAGTTCACATTGATTGCAGGGCTCGGGAGCTGGCCCGAATTGACAGTTCAGGGCCTTGGCCAGAATTCTGGCTACCGTGGTCTTGCCCACGCCTCTCATGCCGGAGAAAAGATAAGCATGGCTGATTCTGTTTTCCCGGATAGCATTTTGCAGCGTCCTGACTACTGCCTCCTGGCCGACCACTTCGGAAAATTTCCTTGGTCGGTATTTTCTAGCCAGGACCAGATAAGAATCGTTGGGGTTATCCAGATGTTGGTCTGACATTGCCTCTAGCCTGAAATAAAATCTGATTTATCTTATCATAACTGACCTAAAATTCAACCGGGGACAAAGCTTTAAATATTTGGTCTTTCGGGATGAATTTAAGTCTTGAAGAGATTAAAATGAGTCTGGCATGAAGCAAAGAGAAAAAGGTTTGCTCTTCGTTCACTTAGCTGTCTTTTTGTTTGGTTTCCCTGGCGTGATCAGCAAGCTGGTCAACTTGCCTTCATTTTCTCTGACTTTCTGGAGATTGATTCTGGCCAGCCTGACTCTTTTCCTGATTATTAAGCTTCAATCAAAACATATGCCCCGCCCGGCCCGATCTCTTGATTTCTGGTTAATAGTCTCATCGGGAGGCCTGCTGGCTTTTCACTGGACAACTTTTTTCCAGTCAATCCAGGTGTCGACTGTTGCTACTGGACTGCTGTCTTATTCGGCTTTTCCTCTCTTTACGATTTTCCTTGAGCCCTGGCTTCTCGGAACTCGCTTCCACCGGAAAAACCTTATCCTGGCCGCGATCTGTCTGGCCGGCATTAGCTTGCTTGTACCCGAGTTTAATTTCAAAAATAATATGTTCGTTGGAGTTATGTGGGGTCTGGCTTCTGGTTTTTCTTTTTCCCTGTTGACCATTATTAACAGAAAGTTGACGGTCAGCTATCCCAGCCTGGTTCTGGCTTTTTATCAGGATACACTGGCTATCCTTTTTTTGCTGCCGGTCTTTCTGGTTAAAAAATTTAGTTGGCCTGGAAATTTAAAAAGTCTGGGACTGGTCATCTTCCTCGGCGTCTTTTGTACAGCTTTAGCTCATACTCTATTTATCAGGGGGTTAAGGGAGATGGAAGCTCAGACTTCCAGCTTGATCAGCCTGCTTGAACCTGTCTATGGTCTGATCCTCAGCTACCTGATCCTTAAAGAACAGCCCAGCCTCAGAACCCTTGCCGGGGGCTGCCTGATTTTAGCCTCGGTTCTCTGGTTGTCTTATCATAGTGCCAGGCAAGGTTCACATCAGTGATTTTTGTCTCTTAAGTTCTTAGGCTGGATAGCTTGTTTTTCTCTGGCCTGTCTTTGCAAGAGCTGCTCTTTTTCTTCCTGATGTTGTTGCCTTAACTGCTCAATCCTGGCCTGAAGCTCCTTTAATTTTCTCTGCCTCTCCTGAGGCGGAGCAACCTTGATTTCCTTTTCTGTTTGCTGTTTTAGTCTTTCAATTTCCATTTTTTGGGTTTTTTCGAGCAAAGCCTGTTCCCGCTGGTGATAAGTATCGATAGAATTAACATCCTGCTTGAGCCTATCAGGGGTCAGTCTCTGTATGGCTTCCTCCCGGCTAACGGCTGTTCTGGGAGTGACCGACTCTCTCCTGATAACAGGTTTGTATATCCTGACTTCTTTCGAACTTAGCTTTTCCTCTGCTGGCTGTTTTATTTCTTTGATATTTACCCTGGTGATTGGCCGGCCGGTGATTCTTTCCACATGCTGAGGGCTGAGTGCATCATTGATAATGATGTTGTTTCTCATACTGAACCTGTCGGCTAAAACTGTAAAATTAATTAACGTTCTGTTTCGTTCTCTTGGAATCACCCAGCTAGCCAGACGGCCTTCAGAGAAGTGGCGGGCTTCAATAAAGACCCACAGGTGATAATCAATGTGCCGGTTTCTCCACTCGAATCCGTGTCCTGGTCGGAAGGGGACATCAGGCGGAACCGGCGCCCATCCCAGATAAATGTCACTGAATCTCCAGACCACCCAGGCCGGAGCCCATTCGACATCAGGCATCCAGAACCACCCGAGGTGAATATCCCACCCCCAGCGTCCATAATGGAATGGCAGCCAGCCCCAGCTATAAAATGAAACCCAGGTCCAGCCATAATCAGTCCAGACCCAGCGACCATGGATATAAGGATGCCAGCGAGCATCAATTCCCCTCGGTACCCAGACATAACCAAAGGGGGAATAATTCACCCAGAAGCCAAAACCACTGAGATAGTCGTAGATATACCCGAACGTTATTTCTCCAGACACATATGGCTGGAAAGATGAAGCTGCTGGTTGTCGGGCGGTAGTCTGGTTTTCTTCAGGCGGGACAGAAATCAGGCAGCTAGCCAACGATAATGCTACTAAAACGACCAGAATAGCCGATTTTCGCATCTATTCCTCCAGGTCAAATGATAGCCACACCCAAGCCCCGGCCAATTCTCAGCTTAAATCTATTTTAAATTTTTTTGGCTCTATTTTCAGCTAGAACTGCCTGGAAGATTTGATTTCCTGTCTTTTAATTTAGCCTTTTAAAAACTCTTTTTATCTTCTTAAAAGCCCAATCCAGCTCTTTTTTACTGATAATGAGGGGCGGAGCAAATCTGATTACGTTCTCATGTGTCTCTTTACAGAGCAGCCTTTCATTCATCAGCGCCTCGCAGAAACGCCGGGCGCCACCAGCCTCAGGATAGAGTTCGATGCCAATCAACAGGCCGCGGCCTCTTATCTCCTTAATATGCCGGCTTTTAATTGTTTTTAATTTTTCCAGGAAATAGGCGCCTTTCTCGGCTGCCTGCTCGACCAGGTGTTCATCCTGAATAACCCGCAGAGCTTCCCGAGCCACTGCACAGGCTAAAGGATTGCCGCCAAAAGTTGATCCATGTTCACCTGGTTTGAACAATCCCATAATTTCGGTCGTCGAGAGAACTGCCGAAACAGCATAGCAACCACCACCGAGAGACTTGCCAACAACCATTATGTCGGGCTTAACACCTTCATATTCGCAGGCGAACATTTTGCCAACCCGGCCCAACCCGGTTTGAATTTCATCAGCAATAAAGAGGACGTTATTCTTTTCACAAATCTCTTTGGCTTTCTTAAGGTAGCCATCGGGCGGGATAAGAATTCCAGCCTCGGCTTGAATTGGTTCAACCAAAAAAGCTGCTGTTCTGGGAGTGATAGCTGCTTCCAGAGCCTCAGCGTCACCGAAGGGAACGATTTTGAAGCCGGGAGTAAATGGCCCGAAATCCTGCCGATATAGGGGTTCGGTAGAAAAGCTGATTATAGTCACCGTGCGACCATGAAAATTGTTGGTACAGGCGATAATCTCTGCTTCATCCTGAGGAACTCCCTTTTTCTGATAAGCCCATTTTCTGGCTAACTTAATCGCTGTTTCAACCGCCTCGGCTCCCGAATTCATGGGAAGAACCATATTGAAGCCCGTCAGTTCACATAACTCCTTGGCCAGTAATGGCCATTGATCATTTCTGAAAGCTCTGGAGGTCAGGGTCAGCTTTTTGGCCTGATTCTGTAAGGCCTTGATAATCCGGGGGTGGCAATGGCCCTGGTTAACTGCTGAGTAAGCACTTAAAAAGTCAAGATATTTATTCCCTTCGACATCCCACATCCAGATACCTTTGGCTTTGGTGATTACCACGTCCAGCGGATGATAGTTGTGAGCACCATAGATGTCCTCAATGACGATATAATCTTTACTGTCCATTTAAAACTCCTTTCCCTGAATTGAAGTGGCGGAGAGGGCGGGATTCGAACCCGCGGTAAACCTTTCGGGCTTACACACGCTTTCCAAGCGTGCTCCTTAAACCACTCGGACACCTCTCCTGGTTTAGATTACCAAGAAAAAAGGTTATCAAAATAATGACAGGAAATCAATTTGTCAGCCAGGAAAACTAGGGCCGATAAATTGAAATTATGTCTTTTAGAAGAGCAGCGGCCGCACCGGTGGGACTTGATTGCCCACCTGTAACTGCCACCCAGCTCATGGTATCCGTATAGAAAATAATACCCTTATTCGTTCCGCTGGTCATAGCCAGAGGATGGACAGGATCAAGCAGGGCCAGGCCAACCTCAATCTTCCATGGCTCCCCGGCTTTTTCCCGGTAACATTTGCCAAAAAGTTTTAGAATCTTATTAAGGCTGCTGGCTTTTTCTACTATTTCTTTTTTCAAACCGCGGATACCTCTAACCTGAGCCTCACTCAGCTTGATCTCTGTATCCAGTACTTCATTGGCAATGATGACCATTTTAGCCGCCGTATCCCATCCATCTATGTCCAGAGAAGGATCAGGTTCAGCGATACCTTTTTCCTGAGCCTCTTTTAAAGCAGCCTCAAAATCCAGACCTTCGGCCATTCTGGTCAGGATATAATTGCTGGTTCCATTTAAAATTCCTTCGATAGCCAGAATCTCGGCACCGGCCAGAGAACGTCTGCCCACATCGAGGGTAGGCAGAGCAGCAGCAGCTGCTGCGCTGGCTTTAATGGTTAGCCCCTTTTCTTCTGTCAGTGCTTTTAGCTCATCTGGCCTCACCACCAGGGCTCCTTTGCTGGCAGTGGCCAGATGCCAGCCTTTGCCCAGGGCCAATCTGGCCAGTGATAAGCCCGGTTCGCCACTGATAAGATTAGAAGGGGTACAATCAACCAGTACTCCCTGTCGGAACTCTTCCAGCAAATCAGAAATGGTGATGGCCTTTATCCAGTCAGCCAGGTTGTCGAGGTCATCCTGGGCGAAATAAGAGGGGGACAGAACCTTCTGAGTACTGGAGAGGAGGACAATCCCTTTCTGCCGAGCAATAGCTCGGAGTTCAAGTTGAAGGTCATAACGCTGAAGACAATCGTCATATTTTTCTTTAAGAAGCTCAAAGAAAGCCCGGCCAACCCGGCCAAAACCAACAAGAATGATATTTACTTTATCCATCTTAACCTCAGACAAGAAACCCGCGGTCCTTGGCTGGCGGAGAGGGCGGGATTCGAACCCGCGATTCCGGTGATTAACCGGAATAACGGTTTTCGAGACCGTCGCCTTCAACCACTCGGCCACCTCTCCGTTTTGAGTAATTTACTTTAAGTCCGATAAGTTTGCAACTTTTCTCCTGCTTTTTTGGACTCCCGCCGTGAGCGGAAAAAATTACTTATTACCTGCTGGCACTCTTCACTCAATATTCCACCACAAACTTCGAGTCGGTGGTTGGCTCTGGCCAGCGGAATAGCCAATCTGGAAACGATCGCTCCCTGCTTGCTGTCTTCTGTCCCGTAGACCAGCCTCTTAATCCTGGCTTGAAGGATAGCACCCAGGCACATCGGGCAAGGTTCGACGGTTACATAGAGAGTTAGTCCGGTCAGACGGTAATTTTTTAATTTCTGCCCGGCTTTCCTCAGGGCAATAATTTCAGCATGAGCACTGGGATCAGAGCGAGAAATTGACTGGTTATAGCCGCGGGCTAAAATCTTATTATCTTTAACGATAACAGCACCTACCGGCACCTCCCCCCGTCCAGCAGCCCGTTTGGCTTCAGCCAGTGCCTTTTTCATAAAATATATATCTTTATTATTGTTATCCAGCATGAACAAAAATATTTTATCTTTAATCTGCGACTTAAACAACTGCTGGCAGGCAAGCGGCTGGATAGCTTTACATCATCAGTGAAATAAAATAAACTTTGGCCGGTGAAGAATGAGTCCGATGAACAGGATGAAGTGCTTGTATTGTTATCATGAGGACGTCTTTCAGGCAAATGAGATTTTATGTCCGGTCTGCCATCAACCACTACTTTTTGATTCAATTCAATTCAATAAGGCTAGCTTTTCATACGACGGGGAGATAGCTCTCCAGAAATACCGCCAGTTTTTGCCACTCCCGGCGATTAACCTTGAATTGAGCCTTAAAGAAGGTAGCACTCCCCTGCTGAGATTATTCAGTCTGGAAAAGTTTTTAAATAAGGCCGGACTTTTTGCCAAGTTAGAAATGGCTAATCCAACACTTAGCTTTAAAGATAGAGGGACAGCTGTCGTAGTGCAAAAGCTGGCTGAAATGAAAATAAAGAAAATTGGAACCGTCTCTACGGGTAACATGGCTTCATCCACTGCTGCCTATGCTGCCCGCTGTGGCCTTCAGGCTTTCTTACTGGTAAAGAAAGGAACATCAACCGGGGCTTTAATTTCCTCGGCTGTCTTCGAACCGGTAATTATCG
>Ga0208825_1000430_pt1 | contig 41108 bp, 39 predicted proteins | sample AD_UKC113_MetaG_FD_184450 | JGI IMG/M metagenome (GOLD analysis project Ga0208825, IMG submission 184450) | Active sludge microbial communities of municipal wastewater-treating anaerobic digesters from Hong Kong - AD_UKC113_MetaG (SPAdes)... | ecosystem: Engineered > Bioreactor > Anaerobic >... | reverse complement strand
CAAGTTTCCGATTTGAAAATCCCTGAAGAAGGATTGGAAGTACATTTGAAAAAATTTGGATTTATTCGTCTTTTTCACTCGGTAAACAGAAAAGGTGAAAGTAGATATTGGATCTCTAATTTTATTCAGATGAATAATGAAGATAGACTCAATTTACAGTCAATTTGCTGGACAATCGAGAATTATCATCGGGCAATTAAGGAACTTTGTGGCGTCGAAAAATGTCAGGCTAGGAAAGCAATTATTCAAAGAAATCATATTAACTGCTCCCTAAGGGCATATTTACGACTTGAGATAAACCATTTTTTGAATGGTGTCACCCCATATAATGCTCAATGGCAAATCACAAAAGTAGGGATTTCAGAGTACCTTCAGAGACCAAAATATGCGCTATAAAATTTTTGGAGGCTCTTCTGCGTAACTCCTACATGAGATTATGCGAATTTTAACCTGGACCTTTTGGTCGGTTTTCACATCGCGGGAACAATATCTGAATAGAAGGCGATCTTTCTTCAGTGATAGACAACGGGTAAATGATCAGTATGCAGATAACTATAGATCTCAATGACAACATCAAAAGGCGTTTTTCTCTTTCTTTGTCCTGGTATGGCAGACTGGGAACCTGCGTATGCAATCTCACTGCTGTCAGATCAGTATACTGATATCCCCAAAAACAGCAGTTACCAGGTTCGCACCTTTGGGTTAACACAAGAGCCGGTGCGATCCGTTGGGGGGCTGACCCTCGTTCCGGATCTTTCAGTCGATGATGTCAGTATCGATGATGTTGCTATAGTAATTCTTCCCGGTTCAACCTTTTATGAGAAGGAGGATCCTGCTCAGCTGGCATTACTCATTTCCAGGTGCATTCAGGCACACATCCCGGTGGCCGCTATCTGCGGAGGGACTTTATTTCTTGCCAGGCATGGTTTTCTTGATACCATACGGCATACCAGTGCAGGAAAAGAGTGGCTTAAGGCTCATGCACCACAGTACCGGGGCGAACAGTTCTATACTCCATCGCCATCCATCTCTGACAAGGGTATTATAACTGCCAACCCGCTGGGATTTCTAGAATTTGCTGCATATATCTTTCTTGAACTTGATGTTTTCCCATCTGCTTTTATAGATCAGCTGGTCTCCATGACAAAAGGAGGGTATTTTGATGCAGATACCCTTTATGGAGTTGAATAGAGATATCCGGGGAGTTCCTCTCTTTTTTACCGGGAGGTATTGTTTCTATGACCAGAAAATTCATAATCGTATGAACCGTACGTGATAGTATGGATCTATTTCGATTATGCAGTTGTTTTTGCCTTTTCATTGCTGCAGTCCTCCTCCCTGTCTCTGCAGCCGAGTCGGTACCTTCTGCCAACCAGACGATAAATGATGAATTTGTAGTAAAATTACCTGCCGACTGGTCTTATTTTCCGGTCAACTCATATGCCGGCATGGCAACCGGTGTCATGGATAATAATGATATCGCGAATGTAATCACCATTAAGATATTTCAGAATATGAATTGTTCCCCGGTTGCTCAGGAAAACCTGAAAGTAAACTTGGATGAATTTAATGCAAAAACCGGTATTGCAGCCCTTACCGACCCGGTATTTGGGAACGATACGGTAACCCAGTATGGAAAATACTCTGATGGAAAGACATCAAATCTCTTCTTACGACTGATTGACGGAAATGTTGTTGCGGTCTTTGGGTCGTATGATAGCATGGAAGATGCAAAAGCAAAGGCTGAAGAATTTACTGCTATTGCCACATCTGTTATCCCACTTCATCCTGTCGTAAATGAACTCTGTGTTGTTCAGAACGAGAAACCAACTCCGGTTCCGACTACGACCTATAAACCCCGGCCGGTTCCGACGGTGAGCAATACGATTGCCCCGACTAAGGCCCCGGTATCATAACGAGATACCATTCTCTTTTTATTTTTAGTTTTGTGGTACCTTACCACGTTGACTTCCGGATTAACAGGCTATTTGAGAATACTTCATGCCAAAACGGGCGGAGCTTTATCGGAGTTCCATCGATAATCATGTCCTGATATTGTCGCATTGTCAGAATAATTCCATTATCACATTGCGTCTCTTTCATGGCTTCCAGCAATCCGGATATCTCCCTTTCCTGGTTTTCCACGGTCAATTCAGTACATGCCTGAATACAGGTGGTTATCTTCCCCTGGTTAAAAGTTAAGAAATCACATTCACCGTCAGCTTTAAACCAGAACAGTTCATGTCCACGGCTTGTATATTCCATCCAGACCGCCTGTTCAAACAACAATCCGGTATCGCCTGAAAATCTAAATGATACAGTGTTTGGTGGTGATCTAACATAACTGCACGGCGGGAAATCGAATCCACTCTTCGATAGTCCATACGTGATCTGTTAAACCTGCCGCCATTGCAGGTGTTCGTTTTATTGAATGACCCCCTTGAACATCTTGAATTTGAAGAGTTCGAATTGGCCAACAAAAATTGTAACTATATAAGCAAAAGAACGTCATAGCTTCGTGTTCCTCTGGTTCTTTAGAAAATGAAAGTGATTTCCGAATTTTTCGAGAATTCCGATTCCTGTCGGTTCCATTCTGCCTTTCGATAAATGAAGTATTTACCTTTTTGCTAACTTTTGAGCGTTTTAATGCTCTTTTTAGCCCTTCCTCTGTTCCAAAGACAAGTTCAGTCTCCACCTTGGATATTCTTCCTCTGGAAAGAGTTTTTTTAACAATCGCATAAATCAATCCAGAAGGGACTTCCCAATACGGCTTCTTTGGTCGTCCACGTTTACCAGTTCTTTCAGGATTAACCAGTCTGCCGTATCCGATACGAATGGCCTCTTTGTATGGCATATACTTGTCCGTCGTTATCAATCTCATTAATTTCCCCCTGGTTCTTTTAATGAAGTCTTCAATGAGTTTGTGGATGTTCTCTGCAGTTCGTTTTCCGGGGATGACTGAAATGACTAACCGATGTTCTGGATCAAAAGCCATGTGATCCCAGTTATCTCCATATTTTTCATCATTTGGGTCGAAAGGATCACAATTCTTATCTTTTTTACCGACAAAACTCCACTTTTCATCGAATTGAACCTCATTTGTCTGAGGGGGAAAAAGAAACCAATTCATCATGGATTAATTGAGCATGGGGCCCTGCCTTTTTTAAAAGTCTAGCGACCGTCCCTAAACTCACACCTGTAAACCTACTGGTCTTCCGTATACCACATCCATCAGATAAATGTTCCATGACCGAAACAGCTTTTTCATGCTCAATTTTCGAGTTGTGAAGCGCAGTGCCTCTAGTTTCGGAGAACCGATATCCACAAGTCTTACATCTCAACATTCGGTTTCCTTGACCTCCAGAGGTTCCACTTACCGAGAGATTTCCAATTCCTCGTTTTCCATAGTCCGGACAATTTGAGTTTTGACAACAAAATTGATGAAGGTCATCTATTTTGAGAAAAGGTTTAGATGCCATTGTGTTATTATAATTGGAATATATTATTAAATTTATTGAATATTTTACATAATAAGATCACGACCGAAAATCGTACACCTGAACCGAAAGACCGGGTTCCAGGCACCGGTTTTTGATTTCAGATATCCTGTCCTGTATCTCTTCTGATAAATATTCTTCACCACATACCGGACAGATCATTGCCGGCACATGCCTGAAAAGGAAAGCCGCCCCATTCTTTTCAAATGCGACGATGGTAGAACTATCAACCGTTACACCTTCATTACATTGAATGCACTTCATTTCTTCAACTCATATGCATAAATTTCATCCCAGAATTTGGCATTTGGATTTTGTACTCTGACAATTACAATCATTCTTTCTCCTAATATAAAACCCTCTCAATGTCTATGGAGCCAGATCACGATTCGGAACTTTATCATTCTGTTCCTGGCTATCATCTACATAGCCGGTAATCATCAGATGCCTCTCCCGGTCAGCCCAGGACCCTCCCCTCATATGCGATTCACCAGGCACACCGTCAGGAATCATCGGGTCTGTTTATTCTCACCCTTTCCACATATTCTCTCCCACAAAAAATCCCGAACAATTCAAGGAGGATCTAATAGCGATTCCACCACACCTTCAACTAATTATCTCAAACAGAACCCTGTCTCTCCTCCTTCTCCTCCATCCTACTCGGTCGCCGCTTCGCGGCTCCCTCGCACCCCCTAGCAACTCCGACATCGAAAACCCCTCAAATTTTCCCGAAAACCCATAAAAACTCTCCCCCCTCATATCCTCTCGCTATCCAAACCCTGATCCCTCCCCTTACAACTCCCTGTCCAAGACCACATCCGCCCACCTCGTGAAGGGAGGAGTTTATATACCGCCCCGTAAATCCGACGACCCAAAGACAAGAAAAATCGAGATCATTTATAAACACAAGGCTAGAAGCACCCCGGTACACGCCTAAAGAGAGTCTACAATATCTCTCTCTCAAATAATCAAAACTCGTATCAATAAAAAAATACCCTGAAAACAAGCCCTAATTACAAAAAAACGCCTTCTATAAAAAACAACATAGAAACAAACATGCAAAAAAGGGGACGGTATACGAATTGAGTGCGCTGACCGGGATTCGAACCCGGGTTTAGGCGTTGGCAACGCCTAGTGATAACCACTACACTATCAACGCAGTTGCTCTACATCGTCAGCTCTGTGAGGTAATAAATCTGCCGAAATCTTTCCTGGATCTGTTCGTATGAACAATGTCAGGAATAATTGGACAGATTGATATTTTCTACCTGCAAACCTCATACGAATGATCCCCCTGATGATTGACTTTACCGGCAAGAAAGTAATCATTTTCGGGGGAGGGGTTATCGGAGCCAGAAAGGCACGGTACTTCGCATATGAAGCAGACGTCCTCGTATACAGTCGTTCTTTTCACCCGGAGTTTCAGGAGATCCCGGTCAGAACTGAGGTCTGCAATCTGACTGGAGACCTTGAAATCCTGCGAAATATGATACACGATGCGTCGCTGGTCATCGCTGCCACATCAGATCCTGAATTAAACGAGCTGATTGAAAGCGCCTGCGCCCGTGAACATATCTGGTGCAATGTAGCGGCAGGGAAACAGGGTGATGTCGTCCTTCCCGCAAAGATATCAGGGAACCGGTATGTCATCGCAGTCAGCACCTCCGGCTCGGTCCCGGCTGTATCACGACTGGTCCGTGAAGAAATCGAGAAAACGTTTCCTGATCTTGACGATCTCATCCTCCTGGGCGAATGGATCCGGGACATCTACCGGGGGGATCGGGCCGGTACCGAATCATATGATACCGTCCTGTATACTGTTCTTCGTGACCCTGAAACAAGAAAAGCCCTCACGAATGGGATGAATGCAGCCCGGGAATATGTGCAGAGGAGATTTGCACTATGACACATGCGCTCTTTTCACCATTCACCATTGCAGGAATATCCCATCATACTGCATCGGTGGCAGATATGGAATCGGTCCGGTTTCCTGATGAAGAGGCTTTCCTTACCCGTGCCGGTGACTGGTTTAAGGGGGTTATCCTGCTACAGACCTGTAACCGGATTGAGATCATGGTACATGGGAATGCAGATCTCCTTGGCACCTTTCTGGAGAGCGAGGGACGGGCCGGATGGCAGATGTGGAAGGATGCAGATGCCTTATCCCATCTTCTCGACCTTGCAGCAGGTCTTGACTCGATGGTCATCGGTGAAGACCAGATCCTGGGACAGCTCAGAAAATCCCTGAGCCTGTCTGAATCGATGTCGGTTGCAGATCCTCTGATCACCCTCTGTATCAACAAGGCAATCCATGCCGGGTCCGAGGCCCGGAGAATCAGTGGCATTAACCGGGGTGCAGTATCGATCGGGTCTGCGGCGGTTCTCCTTGCAGAAGAGCAGCTCGGATCTCTGGCCGGCCGGCACATCCTTGTCCTGGGGACAGGTGAGATGGGGGTTCTGGTCACCCAGGCACTTGCGGCGAAACAGCTGTCTGCAATTTATGTTGCCAACCGGACATTTGACCGGGCCCAATGTCTTGCTGAGAAGGTTCACGGGACCGCCGTTCCGATGGCAGACCTGTACCGGTATCTGACCATGTCTGATGTCATCATCTGTTGCACCGCTGCTCCCCATCCGGTGATTAAAGTACAGGAAGTGATGGAGGCATTGAAAGGGAGATCATGGCCGCTTGATCATTCCCGGCGACCGCTCATCATCGTTGATATTGCCCAGCCGCGGGATGTTGAAGAGGATGTCGGCAAGATACCTGGCGTCTGTCTATACACGATAGATGACCTCCGAAAAGTCAATGATGATACCGCACAGTTCAGAAAGGAAGCTGCAGAGAAGGTTCGGGAATTTCTTGACCAGGAATTACTTCAGTTTATCCGACTCTTTAACCGGAAGGCAGCAGATGAGCTCCTGGCAACATTGCACAGCTGGGCTGAGCAGATACGGATCAGGGAGCGGGATCGGGCTCTGAGCAGGTTGTCAGGATGTGATGACCGGATTCGCGATGTAACCGATGATCTGACCCGGGTGCTGACCAGAAAACTGCTCACCGATGTTACCCTTACCATCCGGACCTGTGCTGAACGGGGAGAGATGAAGATTGCAGAGGACCTGGTTGGTGCCATTACCAGAGGAGAGAACATATGTTCCCGCACGTACGATTGAGAAGACTTCGCAGACAAAAGATTATCCCGCTGCTTGCAGAGACCCATATTGGGAAAGATGACCTGATTGCACCGCTCTTTTTTGATGAGAACATAGCAGAACCGGTTCCGATACTGGCAATGCCCGGACAAAACCGCTGGCCGGTTTCTATGGCTGCAGAGGTCGTAACCCGGATGAGGACTGCCGGTATCCGTGCCGTTCTCCTGTTTGGTATCCCGTCTGTCAAGGATGCTGAAGCCTCAGGAGCATATGCACCGGAGGGGGTCATTCAGCAGGTGATCCGGGCGATGAAAAAGACCTGTCCGGACATGGTCATCATCACCGACCTGTGTGCCTGTGAATATACTGACCATGGGCATTGCGGCTATGTGGGTGAATGCTGTGACGGGCCAAATTTGCTGAATGATGCATCGCTTGAGATGATGCAGCGGATAGCAGTCTCACAGGCAGAAGCGGGTGCAGATATTGTTGCTCCCTCCTGTATGCTGGACGGCATGGTTGCTGCCATCCGGGAGGCTCTAGATGATTATGGGCATCAGGAAGTCCTCATCATGTCATACTCCTCGAAGTTTGCCTCCGCCCTTTATGGTCCGTTCCGTGAAGCGGCGGGCTCAGGTTTTTCGTTCGGAGATCGGACCGGGTACCAGGCTCCGGTCTCAAACCGCCGGGAAGCGTACCGCGAGTCTGAGCAGGATGCAGCAGAAGGGGCAGACATTTTGATGGTCAAACCCGCCGGATGGTTTGGAGATATCATCACTGACATTAAACAACTCGGCCTTCCGGTTGCAGCGTACCAGGTATCAGGGGAATACTCTATGATCCGGGCTGCAGCAGAGAAGGGCTGGCTTGATGAACGGCGTGTCGTCATGGAAAGTCTGGTCTCACTCAAGCGGGCGGGTGCAGACCTTATCATAACCTATTTTGCTGAAGATGTATGCAGGTGGCTTGATGAATAATTGTGAAAAGAGCAGGGAATATTATACCACTGCCAGGGAGCTGATGCCTGGTGGTGTTTCAAGTCCGGTTCGGGCAATACAGCCATACCCTTTTTATACTGTGCGGGGATCCGGCTCCCGGATATATACTGCAGACGGGATCGAACTGATCGACTGTTGTGGGGCATACGGGCCGCTCATTCTGGGTCATGCCTGTAAACCGGTGGGAGATGCAATCGCCGCTGCACTGGATGACGGCTGGCTGTATGGCACCCCGACTCCGGCAGAGATTGATCTGGCACAGATCCTCATCGCCGACCATCCGTCCATTGAGATGGTCAGGTTTGTTACCACCGGTTCAGAAGCGACCATGGCAGCAATCAGGCTTGCACGGGGATATACGGGAAAGAGTGACATCATCAAGACAGAAGGCGGATTTCACGGGGCTCATGACGGGGTCCTTGTGCAGGCAGGGTCAGGATGCACAACCCTTGGTCAGCCTGATTCTGCGGGAGTGTTATCAGATATCGTTCGGCACACAAGGCAGGTTCCGTACAATGACACCGAGTCTCTTGTCTCTCTGGTAGAAAAAAGTGGTGAGGAGGTAGCAGCCATGATCCTGGAGCCGGTGATGGGAAATATCGGCCCGGTCCTTCCAAAGCCTGGGTACCTGCAGGAGGTCCGGAAGATAACCGCTGAACATGATATCCTGCTCATCTTTGACGAGGTCATCACCGGATACCGGGTGGGGATTGGCGGAGCACAAAAGCTCTTCGGAGTTATACCGGATATCACCACGCTGGGTAAGATAATAGGCGGAGGACTCCCCCTCTCAGCATTTGGCGGGAATAGGAAGATCATGGAACATATCGCACCTGCCGGACCGGTATACCAGGCAGGAACCTTCTCTGGAAACCCGCTCAGTCTTGCTGCAGGTGTTGCCGCACTCAGGGAGATTCATGCACGAAAGGAGATGTATACGCTCCTCGATAAAGCGACGACGGTGATCGGAGAGTCATGCCAGGGGAAAGGAGGCTCGTTTGTGAAACTCGGGTCCATGTTCAAGTTCTTCTTCCGCACATTGGCTCCTGAAAATTATGCCCAGGCAAAAGAGTCAGATACCACACAATTCCGGGCATTCTGGGAGAAGATGCTGAAAAAGGGGATCTTTTTACCCCCGTCACAGTTTGAGACAAATTTCCTGTCGGCTGCTCATTCTGATTCAGATGTTGAATACCTCTCTTCGGCGTATGCATCATGCCTCTCCGCGTAGGAACCAGGGCATCACAACTTGCCAAAGCCCAGGCGGTTAAGGTATGCACCCTGCTTGAAGATCTCGGAGTGGAGACGGAGCTGGTATTCATCTCTACCGCCGGGGATGAACAGACCGGAGTTCCCCTGCATGAGATCGGCGGGCAGGGGGTATTTGTCCGGGCACTTGACGATGCACTGGAGCAGAATAAGATTGATCTTGCCGTTCACTCGATGAAAGACATCCCTGCAGAGCGGCCATCCGGTCTGGTAACTTCCGCAATTCTTGCCAGAGACTCTCCATGTGATTATATCGTCACTGATCAGGGGCTGGATGAAATAACTACCATCGGCACATCCAGTACCCGGCGGACTGCTCAGTGTCGTCGGCATCTGCCCTGGGCTGAGATCAAACCACTCCGTGGGAATGTCAATACCCGGCTCTCCAAACTGCAGCGTGGTGAGTATGATGCCATCATGCTTGCAAAGGCCGGTCTTGAACGCCTGTCCATGAACCTCGACGGATACCAATTGGATCCCCGTGTGCATGTTCCCTCTCCAAACCAGGGGACTATTGCGGTGGTATCACGAACGGATCCGGATGTTACCGATATTGTATCGAAGATTGATGACCCCGGAACCAGGATGGATACCATGCTTGAACGTCGGGTGATGGAGATGATCGGGGGCGGATGCTTCACCCCGCTTGGGATCTATTGCAAGGATCGGGTGATGATTGCAGAAGTTCTCTCACTTGAAGGTGACCGCAACTATAGGCTTGAACGACTGGTTTCAGATAGAGACGATGCAGGCCGGTTCGGTCTTGAAGTCAGAGAGAAGGCTGGAGATCTGATCAGGGAAGCATACGAGCGGCTGGGAATTACACATGGATAAGAAAGGAACAGTATATCTGGTAGGATCAGGTCCGGGTGGACTGAGCCTTATGACGAAGCGGGCACGGGAAGTTCTGGACATGGCTGAGGTCATCCTCTATGACCAGCTCCCTGGTGAAGAGATTCTGGCAAGCCTTCCGGCCCATGCTGAGAAGATAGATGTCGGCAAGTACGGGGATCACCACACCCGTGAGCAGGATGAGATAGAGCAGCTCATGGTCTCCTACGCAGAGCAGGGCCGGAGTGTCGTCAGATTGAAAGGAGGAGATCCATTCCTGTTCGGACGGGGCGGTGAGGAACTGGAGACCTTAAGAGCGCATAATATTTCGGTGGAGGTTGTTCCCGGAGTGACAAGTGCCATTGCCGTTCCTGCATCGGTTGGAATCCCGGTAACGCACCGGAAATTTGCATCACAGGTTACCATCCTGACCGGCAATGAGGATCCGACAAAAGAAGAGTCAGCAATCGACTGGGACTGGCTTGCCAGATCACGGGGCACTATTGTTATCCTGATGGGTGTGAAAAACCTGGGAAAGATAGCGACATTCCTGGTGGATCACGGGATGGACGCCGCTACACCGGTTGCCGTGATTGAGCGCGGGCTTCGGCCCAATCAGCGTGAGACCATTGGAACCCTTGAAACAATCGCTGAACGTGCGCAGGAACGAAAGGTCAGGCCTCCAGCGGTGATTGTAATCGGTGGCGTGGTCTCACTCTACACCGGTGAGTATGTCATCCCCCGGTAACCCGTTTTTTCCGATTTTCAGAATTCATCTCTCTGGCGCCTGTAAGGGAAGCATTCATAGGGCATTTTCCTTTTTGTAAAAAACACTGTACTCCGGATATTTCCTGACAACAAGCCTTATAAGGTCACATATGAGAGTATGTTTCATCACAAGGCAATACGCCTTGAGGAGTGGAATGATGAGAACCTTCTGGAAAATTGGCATCACCTGTCTGATGCTTATCGTATGTGCTCTGGTGGCAGTACCAGCCTCAGCGGAAGAAATGAGCGTTCTAAGTGAACAGCAGGCCTCACTCTGGCAGGGTCAGACGTCACAGGTATACGAAGTCACCTTAAACTGCCCGGGAACGGCAACCGTGGTCTCCAGCTATGGTGCCCGGTTTGATCTCTACGCAAAGAAGAAGTGGGGATATGGCTCCTGTCCCTCTCCAAATTCAATCCTGTATAACTATGACAAGGTTGCCTATGGATACAGCGGGACTGCAACCATGACCCTTGAGGCAGGAACCTGGTGTCTGGTTGTGTACGGTTTCTCCGGCAGTGGGTCCTATTCGCTGCGGGTGACCTCAAACTGTCCCTACCCGACCCCGTATCCGACTCCTTACCCCACACCCTGTGGTGTCTATAAGTCAGATACCAGAACTGGATTCTTAAACCAGGGTCAGGCAGCAGTGTATGGATATTATATCCCGACTGATGGAAGATCCAAGATCGAGTGGTCCATGACCTCTTCAGGCGGTGGCAGTACCCCGATCATCGTGGCATCTGCAGGGCAGTCTGTAGAGAGCAGTTCCTATGGAGGCAGCACCTTTGACCTGTATGTCTTCAAGGACTGTAACCCACAGAACTCATACTGTAATACCCGGTACTACTCATATGGCCCGAACGCCTATGTATCGGTCGCTCCACCCTCCAGTGGCTCAACCTACTATGTGATGGTCTATGCCCGCAGTGGCAGTGGAACCTATAACCTGAAGATGAACAGCTACAAGTGTGGTGGCACAACACCAATCATCGTGGCATCTGCAGGAATGGATGCAACTATGTCTACCGCCTCTGCAGCATCAGATGACACCGGTTCAGGTTCAGAAGTATCAGCACCTTCAGCAGAGATTGTAATTTCAGAATGATAGATCTGGATTAACTTCCGGAATTCTTTTTTTGTTCCGGAATTGTCGGAACATCTCTCAACTCAAAAGGATTATCATATCCTGTACGATAGTAGAAAACAAAGCAAGGTATCTACCTTGAGGAGTGTATTATTATGAAAAAATTTTGGTATACCGGGGCAGCCCTTCTGATACTCATCGCATGTGCCCTGATTGTATCATCTGCCAGTGCATATACGACTGACTTTCCAAAGTCATACCGGCTCTGGCAGGGCTCTGCAGCAATGCATGAGGTCGGGGTATCCGGATATTGTGGAACCCAGATAACGGTTCAGTCACCCTATGGTGCAGCATTTGACATTTATGCGATGAAGAACTATGGTTCTCCCGGGACCTGCCCGTCGAATAATTACATTATGAGTCATTATGACACGTATGCCTACAGCAGCGGCCTTGGTGGCAGTGCAACCGTATACCTTGATCAGGGACTCTGGTGCGTTGTGGTATATGCACGGTCTGGCAGTGGTACAGCATATGTGACAGCAGACAGCAACTGCTTCCCGCCTGGTCCCATCCCACCATCCCCGCCAGGACCGGTTCCAGGCCCCTGCAGTCCCTATAAGACCGTTGACCGTTCAGGATTCCTGTACCCGGGACAGGCAGCAGTCTATGGATACTACATCCCGACCGATGGGCGGTCACAGATAGAATGGATCCTGACCGGATCAGGCAGTGGTCCGACCCCGATCATCGTCTCTTCCATGGCCGGACAAGTCTTCAGCGGTAGCGGATTTAACCCGAACTTTGACATTTATGTGTTTAAGGACTGTAATCCACAGTACTCGTACTGTAATACCAATTACTACGCAAACGGTCCGAATGCCTATGTATCTATCGCAAACCCGCAACGTGGTTCAACCTACTATGTGATGGTATATGCACGCAGCGGTAGTGGAACCTATAATTTACGGATGAACAGTTACAAATGCTTTGGAGATACGCCGATTATTGTCGCATCAGCACCGGTTGTTGCAACATCATCTACCGTTGCATATTCGAGTGCCGGGAGCGGATCCGGATTAGATACTGCAGTATCTTCGTCAGTTCAGGCTCCCACGGCTGAATTTGTGCCGGTTTCAGATCAATAAATCTCCTTTTTTCTGATCTTTAATTGGTAAGATTCATTACCATCATGCTCAAGATCACACAGGAAGAGCTGGATGGGTCACGTATGAAATATCAGAAAAATTGGTACATTATACTTTTCGTTTTTGCCTTAATCTCTCTGCCTTGTCTGGTTAGTGGGGTGTCATCCGAATCATTTTCCAATGCCCTGTATGCAGGACAGAATAAGATGTATACCCTCAATGTTCCCTGCACCGCAACGCTCATGCTATCCGGAGACCAGGGGAGTGAATTTTCCATGTATGCCAAAAAGGCCTCAAGTACCTGGATACCTTCCGCGATTCATGTGACCAGGAATGCAGATGTGAGTACCTTATCACCTGCATCATCACAGAAGATTCATCTTGAGTCCGGGGAGTGGTTTGTCGTTGTTGAATCTTTGAAAGGATTTGCAGAATATACATTGACGATTGATAAGGAATGTCCGATAACGACCTCCTGTTATGGCGGGCCCTGCTATAATATGGCTGATTGTGCTCCGCCCATGGTGTACAGGGATAACCTGCAGACCGGCTTTTTAAACTCCGGTGAGTCAAAGACATTTGCATACCGGCTCACCGGGAACCGTTCATTTGTGGAATGGGTGCTTTCCGGCCCCTGTGATGAGAGTGCTCCCCTGATGCAGAGCAAATCTGATGTTGATATGTTCGTGACCAGGAACTGTGGCCCGGATCTTGATCTGTATGTCTATGAAGCATGCAATCCGAAATACAAACCCTGTGTTGCTATCGCTGCCGATATCGGACTTGGAAGCAATGCATATGTTGGGATTTCACATCCGGATGAGGAGAAACTCTACTATGTAAAGATATATGGAAAACGGGGCAGTGGGAATTATCATCTGACTGCACGGTCATATACCGGTCAGGATATGGTAATTGCAGGGATTAAACCCTCAGAATATGATGGATTTATCGCATCTGCAACCGATGTCAAAGCTCCGGATGACCTGAATGTCACGATTCCGGTTCCACCAACCGCCTATACCATCAAGGCAGCGGAACTCTGAGAAAATTTAAAATTTTAAAAAATTTTTATTCAAGTACGTGGATAAGAAGTCCGCTTAGGAGTTTTGGTTCAAACCATGTCGATTTTGGTGGCATAATTCCACCAGCATCGGCGATAGTAAAGACGGTTCTCACATCGACCGGTTGCATGGCGATTGCCGCTGCATACTCACCACTGTCTACTTTTATCATCAGGTCACGAACCGGACGGGCCCCACCCAGGTACTGGAGCCGGGGATCCCCTCTCGGATCCGTGATGCCAAGAAACGGGATCAGGATCTGTTCCTGAAGCACACTCACATCCAGCGCCCTGATATCGGTAATCTTCGGGTTGCGGGGGATGACACATTCATACCATTTTCCCTTGAGGTACAGGTGGAATACATGATCGCCTTCTCCGCCAATCTTTGGTGTCAGGGTGAACTGGGACCGGTCTGCATCACCATAGGGGGTGACATGTGCAATATCTGATATTTTTTTCAGAAAACTGTCCGGAGTCAGGGGTGCAAGGTCAGTAAGCAGTCTGCTGTACCCATGAACTTTTACTTCATCCTCGGCAAAGACAACAGACAAGACGTGATGGGTCTCTTCAGGGACCTTCACTCCGCCCTTTGATCTCTTCTCAACAACATTGACTGCTGATTTACACCGGTGATGCCCGTCAGCAATATAGAGTGCCGGGATGGAGACAAAGATCTCATGCAGCCGGGTAATCACGGCTTCATCCCGTATGGCAAAGATTTCATGGACACTCCCGTTGGCAGCATGTGCCACCATGTCCGGTTCACGGTTTTCGGTCGATTTCTTCAGGATGGCTTTTATCTCTGCATGGGAGCCGTGAAGGAGGACTACCGGTCCGGTGTTGGCATTCATGGCATCGATATGCCTGGTCCGGTCTTCCTCCTTGTCATATCTGGTCAGTTCATGCCGTCGGATCTCACCGCTTTCATACTCCCTGGTATCAGCACAGCAGGCAATGCCGGTATATGTTCTGTCGGCGTCATGAACCCGGTACACATACATTGCAGCCGTCTCATCCTGGAGAAACAGGCCGGAATTTTGGTATTCATCAAATATATCCCGTGAGAGTTTGTATACATCGGCTGAATACGGGTCTTTGTCAGGGAGCAGTGCATCGGCCCTGCTTATCCGCAGAAAACTGAGCGGATTCTTCTCAATGATCTCCCGTGCTTCTTCTGCACTCACGACGTCATACGGGACGGCAGCAATCTCTTCTGCCTTTCCAGGAGCAGGCCGCACTGCTTGAAATGGATATACATGAACCATAGGACACCAGGTGTTCTTACCTATATTCCCCTGTTTCTATATGATAACACTGACAGATAAGTACAGGCTTTGATGCAGGAAAGAGGTCTCCGGATACGAAAGATGGCTTTGGCGGATATTACAGCAGTACAGGGGATAGAACGGAGTTCTTTTCCAGACCCCTGGGCGCGTGAGACACTTGAGGAGGCCATCACGACCTTTTCAGATACGGTTTTCATTGCCGAATCGGAAGGCTCAATTTGTGGATATATTATATGTGGTGTTGAGGACACCGGTGAGGAGCGGTATGGGCATATCTGTAGTCTTGCTGTCAGTCCTGATATGAGAAACAGGGGTATTGGCAAGACCTTGGTCAAGAGAGCTGAGCAGGCTGCAATGATTCAGAAAGCAACAGCCATGCAGCTCGAAGTCAGAGTCTCAAACATTTCTGCCATCCAGTTTTACACAAAACTCGGGTACGAACCGGTATTTCAGATCTGCGGGTATTATGCCGACACTGAAGATGCTATTGTGATGATGCGGTGGTTTCGGTTTTAAGAGACCAGAAACTCTAATGATGGTGAGATCAGACAATATTTTAGCAAACTCTTCAGGTTTTTATGGGTGATTTCATTCTGACATTTCGTCTTTTCCTTATCTGTGTTCTGCTTCTTACGATTCCGTGTTTTGTGGCAGGAGAAGAAAAAGCAGCAGATCTCGGACTGCTTTCAATCGATGTTCAGCCCTCTGCTGCTCCAGGCTCTCCCGTTTTTGGAAGTGTGACCGCAGTCAATTATGGTCAGATGATCTCGATGAGCAGAAAAGTGACTTTTTATCTCTCTCCTGATGAGGAGATTACACCGGCTGATTATGAGTTGGGTTCGGTGCAGTTCTCATTCCTCAGGCCTGGAGAGACTGCCCATCGTGAACTCCTGGCAACAGTGCCAGATACCATTCCTCCGGGGGAGTATATCGCAGGTGCAATTCTGGGACCGGGTTTTTCCCTTACTCCTGATCCCCGTCCTGAAAATGATGTCATATCACAGGGGACCGTTACTATCGGGAAGACATACACCCGGCCGCAGGAATGGTTCAATGAAAAGATTGCAGAGATCATTCTTGATCTCTCAAATGATGAACGTGCCCTCCGGGATCTGCCATCACTTACCCGTGACACCGCTCTGGATGTGATCGCCCTTGAGCACAGCAAAGATATGGCTCAGCGGGGCTTTTTTGATCATACCAATCCGGACGGTGAGGACCCTGCCGATCGTGCAGATCGCCATCATTATGATCAGTCCAGGACTCTGCCGGACGGGACATCGTTTTACGGAATTGGAGAGAATATTGTGAAAATTCCGGTTGAAAAGAATGTGTACGGGTTTGGAGAGATCAGAAATGATGATCCCTATGAGATTGCACAGGTGGCCATTGAATCCTTCATGGACAGCCCGCCGCATAAAGAAGCACTTCTCCTCCCCGCTCACGAAAAAATAGGAATCGGGGTGGCATTTGATGGTGAATATTATTATGCCACCCAGAACTTTTTTTAATTATATTTTAAAGGCCTGAATCTGGGTCCGGAGTTCTCCGGAGAGTCCTTCAACTTCAATAATTGCACTGTTGATCTCCTGGACTGAGGCACTGACCGATTCTGCAAGGGCAGAGAGTTCTTCTATCTGGGTAAGGTTTTCACTTGTCAGACTGATCCCTTCCTGTGCAGTGTTAACGATGGCTGTGGCAATATTTGCCTGGTCTTCTATCGCCCTGACAATCTCTCCCATGTCTCTGGTCACTTCAGATGCCCCGCTGACCATAATATTGAGTGACTCGATGGTCTTGTTCACACTCTCCACGCCGACAGCAATCTCTGAGTGGGAAGAGCGGATAGCCGTTGATGTCTTCTCACTGCTCCGCTGAATGGCGGTAATGACATCGCCGATATGGTCGGTTGCTTTCCGTGCATCAGCGGCCAGGTTCTTGACTTCACCGGCAACAACTGCAAACCCTCTTCCGGCATCTCCTGCCCGTGCAGCTTCGATTGCAGCATTCAGGGCAAGCAGATTGATCTGTCCTGCAATGTCATTGATCATCTTGACGATCTTATTGATCTCCCGAATCTGTGAGTTGAGTTCATCAATATCCTCAACACTCTCCTGTGCTATCTTCTTCACCAGACTCATCTTGTTGTTTGCTTCATTACCAAGGGTCTGTGCCTCATTCCCCCGTGTTGCGACATCTCTGGCATGACGGAGAACCTCCTGGCTGGTACTGGTTATCTCTTCATTTGAGGCGGAGAGGTTTGAGATCTTGTTGGTGATATCTTCCATGTGGGAGATGAGGTTCTTCCCGATTTCTGAAGACTCCATGGTGGTTTTGGCAACTGCCTGAGTGGCCCTCGCGATGTCAGATGATCCTTTACTGATCTCCCCCATGTTCTCCGAGACACTGGTTGAGACTCTGCTGACCTCCTGCAACGCCTTTCGAAGTGCTGCTATGGTCTTATTTGCGTTCTCTTTTACGGCAATGAGCGGGTCATTCTCACGTTTTACTATTTCAGTGGTCATGTCTCCCTTTGAAACAAGGGCAAATGCTTCACCGATATCTTTTGCAGCAAGATCAAGGAGGCTGGCATGTTCTTCCGCCTCCTTTATCATACGCTGGATCTCCTGCTCCTTTTTGATCTCGTTTGTCTTGTCCTTGTATGTGGACATGATGCTGACAACTTCGTGGTGCTTGTCAAGAAGCGGGATGATATCCTGCTCAATATGGTGAATACCTGCCGGAAATTCCACGACGAGTTGCCCGGTTACTGCTTTTTTTGTTTTCAGTGCATCACGAAGACCCTGACCGGTTTTTTCAAGGACTTTGAAATCATTGGCACGCATGGAGAGGAGCTGCTGCTCGGTGTACCCGCTCATCTCAATGAAGGATGCGTTCACCTTCAGGATGTGCAGTTGCAGGTCCATGAGCAGAAGGGGGAGCGGGTTCTGATTGATCATGGTCATCTCCTGCTGCTGGAGTTCTTTGATGGTCTCCATCTGCTCCTGCATCTCACGCTCTGCCTTTTTCCGTTCGCTGATATCACGGAAGGTGGCCTGGATTCTTGGGCCTTCAGGAAGGGTAAGTAACGTAAGGGTGAGTTCGACATCAAAGGATGTACCATCAAACCGGTTCAGGATGCATTCAAGATCCTGGGGGATGCCCTGTTTTGCAGCGGTAAAAGCCTTGTTAAAAAAGATTCTCGATGATGAACCATCTGCCTGGTTTTCAGGGGCGAGTGAGTATATTGAGGCTCCCAGTATGGATTGTGAGTCAGGAACCCTGAATATCTTCGGGGTTGTTGCATTGCACTCAATAAGGGTATCGTTATCAAAGAGGGTGATGGCATCATACGAGGAGTCGATCATAGCCCTGAATTTTATCGCCTCTGCACGCTGCAGTTCTTCAATCTCCCGTCTTTTATGGCGGTTTTCAGCCTCTCTGATTTCACGTTCGATGACTGGAACAAGCGGGGAGAGATTGCCTTTGAACACATAATCATGTGCTCCGCGTTTCATCAGGGTGACCGCAGTATCTTCACCAATCTCTCCTGAGACGATAATAAAGGGGTAATCAAGGTTTCTTTTCCGGTACTCCTCAATAACATCCACACCATTAAACCCTGGCAGACTGTAATCACAGAGAACGACATCCCACTCATTTGAATCCAGAGAAGACCTGACATCTTCTATGGTATCAACCCGTTTTAATGTAGGATCATATCCTCCCTTTTTCAGTTCATGAATAATAAGGAAGGCATGGTCCTCATTGTCCTCAACAAATAATACCTTAATTGGATTTCCAGCCATAATCCATCCCTTTTGAGATAGCCCCTGTCATCATTATGAATAATACTCCTTTCTCTGTGAAGATGAAAAGTGTTCCTTTTTGAACTTTTCAGATGGTATGAATCTAGTGCCGTAAGAGTCATTATGTGTATCTGAATTATTATGTTTATCTGCGCGTATTATCAGTTATCAGAGAAATTGTCAGGTTTGGAATCATCTATAAAATACTTATAATACGGCTCTTATATATTCAGAAATGAATGCTTTTGTCATAAAAAATTTAATTTATCTTTTAAATGTAATTTAGGGTCTAATAGGGCTCCTTTTTTGGTTTTTCAGAGGTGATCACAGAAGATCAATTATACGATGTCATGGCTGTATTTTTCAAAAATATTACCGAAGTTTTATATATTTGTCTAAAAAGAATGAAATATTGTCAGGGAACTTGTGTGAACATATCAGGCATGAGATATCCGGGGGGTTTGGTTCAGCACACACAGGCAGGTGTTATTCTCCTGCATTTACACATTCCCTGATTAATTACCACCAGCATGCATCCTATTTTCAGGCTCACGTATTGTCATTATTGTGCATTCCCAAAAGTTCAAACCCCTGAAGAATAGATCAATCTTCAGGTATGGTTGTAGATATTTTGGAATTTGAGCTAGGGGGAGAATTATATGCCATGGATATCGGCATAGCACGTGAAATCGTCGAGATGCTGCCAATAACACCAATACCCCGTGCTCCCTCTCATGTCACCGGTCTCTTAAACCTCCGGGGAGAGATAACCACCATCATAAACCTGCATTATCTTCTTGGCATCACACCGGCTAAGCAGCGGGAAGAGCAGAAGATAATGGTGCTCATCCCGGATGCCTTTGAAAATACCAGTGTCGGTGTTATCGTCGATGAGGTGCATAGTGTCCTGACTATTGATGAGAATTCCATCGATACCAATATTAAGGGAGTAGATGAGCACCTGACCGATTATATTCAGGGCATTATCAAACTCGATGAAGAAGAAGGAATCAGGGCTGAAAGTTCTTCAGAAGAACATGAATCACAGAAAAGACTGATTATCTGGGTAGATGTGAAAAAAATTCTGACCGGGACGACAGAAGCCTCGTCATCCCTTCATGAGTAATTTTTTTATCTTTTTATGAGTGTCTTGTTGGTATGGGGGTATTTACATACCCATGCCCATATCGCCCATTCCACCCATACCACCGCCGCCCATGCCTCCCATTCCGCCTGGTGGCATGTCTGGTGCTGCTGATTTTGCTGAAGCGATGATGTCATCGATCCGCAGGATCATTACTGCTGCTTCTGCTGCACTTGCAATTGCCTGAGTCTTGACACGGAGCGGCTCTACTACGCCTTCCTTGTACATGCCGGATGGCTTTGCATCGAATACATTCAGACCGACTGTCTTCTGACCCTTCTCATGTGCTGCACGGAGCTCGACAAGCATGTCAATCGGGTCAAGTCCGGCATTCTCTGCAAGAGTGCGGGGGATGATCTCAAGGGCTGCTGCAAATGCTTCGATGGCGAGCTGTGCACGGCCACCGACACTTGCTGCATACTCGCGAAGACGTAATGAGAGTTCAGTCTCCGGAGCTCCGCCACCGGCTACACACTTCTTGTCCTCAAGAACGACACCGACGACACGGATGGCATCTTCAAAAGCACGGTCAAGTTCTGCAACGACATGCTCAGTTCCACCGTGAATGATGATGGAGACCGCCTTGGGGTTCTTGCATTCCTCGACAAAGATCATCTCTTCGCCTGAGATCTTGCGTTCCTCGACCAAGCCTGCATATCCGAGTTCAGATCCCTGGATTGCATCAATGCTGGAGATGATGGATGCACCGGTTGCACGGTTGAGTTTCTCCATGTCAGACTTCTTGACACGGCGGACTGCAAGGATACCTGCTTTTGCAAGGTAGTGCTGGGCAATGTCATCAATACCCTTCTGACAGAAGAGAACTTTTGCACCGCTCTTGATGATCTTGTCGGTGATGGACTTGATCATTCGCTCTTCTTCATCAAGGAATGCCTGGAGCTGGTCAGGGCTGGTGATGCTGATCTCTGCGTCAACTTCAGTCTTCTTGAACTCGACTGCAGCGTTCAGAAGCATAATTTTTGCCTTGGTGACCTTCTCTGGCATGCCGGGGTGGACACGTTCCTTATCAATGACCATTCCGAGGACGATCTCTGAATCTTCGATTGAACCACCGACTTTCTTCTCAATCTTGATATTTTCAGTGTCAACCGTTCCATCATCATCGGCAACCATGGTGACTGCCTGGACGACAAGGTCACAGAATTTCTCTTTTGCTGCTTCTGCGCCCTTACCGGTCATTGCGGTCTCGGCTATTTTCTTGAGTATCTTCGTATCTCTCGGCTTGACATCAATCGCAATCTTCTTGAGAAGTTCCTGTGCCTTCTCAGCTGCCATCCGGTATCCATGGGCGATAACCGTTGGGTGAACATCCTGTTCAAGGAGTTCTTCTGAGCGTTTCAGGAGTTCTCCTGCGATAACTACTGCAGTGGTGGTTCCATCGCCGACCTCATCATCCTGGGTCTTTGCGATCTCTACCATCATCTTTGCAGCAGGGTGTTCGATGTCCATCTCTTTGAGAATGGTTACACCATCATTGGTAATGACGACATCACCGATGGTATCGACCAGCATCTTATCCATGCCCTTTGGTCCGAGAGTGGTCCGGACTGCATTGGCAACGGCCTTTGCTGCGGCGATGTTCATGCCCTGTGCATCGCGCCCGCGGGTACGGGAACTTCCTTCTTTAAGGATGAGAATTGGCTGTCCTCCAAGTTGTGTAGCCATAAAATATCACCACGTTGTAGGATAAGGTTGTTTAGTGGTTCTATATAAAAATATCAGTTTAGGATCAGATTGATGAGGTCATCAGGCTCATCAAGGGAAAGAAGAGAGTCCTCACCAATCATCAGGGTACGGCCTATTCTGCGCTGCCTGTGATCATCGGTCATCACACACATGGCATGTGTCCGCGTCACCTGGGAAATGTTGCCAATGATCCCGGCACGTCGTGCGACTTTTTGTGCCGATCCATAGCCGGTGAGGATGGTATGTGAATCATACCTGACAAGGGCCTGAAATGGTGCATGATACATGGGCTGGACATGCATACCCATCTCTTCTATTGCAGCCTGAATCGGTATCTCCTCCGGAACCTCTGGCATTTCCGGTTTTGTGAACTGTGATTTTGACTGAATGAGATCGATCGGCTCGATTACTCCTGAGTCAAAAGTCTCTTCGATACGCAACGCTATCTCAATCGTTGTTCCCATGCCTGCCTCATATTTTGCCACCGTCCGTCTGGAAACACCCAGAATCTGCCCCAGGTCTCCGAGAGAGAGGCTTCTGGTCTCACGAAGTTCACGCAGCCGTTCCCCGCTGATATTCACATACAGACCACCGGGTGATGCATAAATGAGCGGAGGGGAATCTTCTACAAAATAATCATGCAAGGTCGGGTAATTTATCGCGAATATTCCGTACCTGACATATACTGCGCCACGTTCAAGTTCAGCATCACGGGCCCGTTCACCTACGATAAGGGGAGTACCGTCAAGGTTACGTGCGATTCTGTCAAGATCCCGTGCATTCTCTTCGCTAATGCTATCGATATGTGAGATGACTTTCAGGACTACTATCCGTTCACCATTTCCTGCAATGATGTCAAAACTCTTCGGTCTCATTGCGAAAACTTCGGATACTTCATATCCTGCCATGATCATCACACTGATGACATTACGGAGCAGACGATCCTGGGACATGTACCGTAGAAGGTACTTGTATAATTCCTGTACATAAGGAATGTGGTGCGCAGATTCATAATTCGCAGATAATCTGGATGCTCCCTGATTTGCATGAGATTTGCAGAAATATATGGATGAAAAGCTGATGACGAACACCTGGTTTTTAATTGGCCTTGATGATACGGATGCTCCGGATGGAATGTGTACGACCTGGCTTGGAGCAGTGCTGGCCACTCTTCTTGAAAAGTCCGGAATGAAGGTATTTTCTTCCAGACTGGTCAGACTCAACCCGACGATCCCCTATAAAACACGAGGAAATGCTGCGATATCTCTGTGTGTCAGAGGGGATCCGGATTATGCATTCAGCATCGCATCAGATCTTGTGGAAAAGTTCGCTGCGCTCTCCTGTGAGAATACGCATCCTGGTATTGTCGTAAGTCTTCAGAAACCACCCGCGGATTTTTACTGGAAAGCGGTTCAGAATCATTGCCGGATCGATGAAGCCAGAGATTTCCTTGCCAGGTATGCATTCCGATTTCTCGGATATAAACTTGGGAGAGGTCTTATTGGAGCGACTGCTGCGGTGTGCAGTGAGTTTCCCGATTTTACCTGGGAGTATCTGGCATACCGGCATCAAAGCCGGTTGAAAATTACCCGTGAGGTTGATGCTGAGAGTCTCCGGTTATCAGAGGACCTGACCCGCCCTCACACCTGGGATACCTGGGATCCAGATCTGAAAGGCCCGGTCTGTGTCCCGCATACACCGGATCCGGTGTTATTTGGTATCAGGGGTGACTCTCCCTTTTCTGTAGCCCATGCAGTGTCGGTGGTCAGATCTGAAGGGGTGGATATGGCCCGTATCTGGAAGACAAATCAGGGTACTGATGCACACCTGGTCTTGTATGAAGGCAGCCTTCTGACTGAAGGGATATCATATCTGATCAGGGGCAGGGTTCATGAGACACCAAAAACCGGAAAAGGCGGGCATGTCTCTTTCCCACTCATGGCTAGTGATCAGAAGATTCCCTGTATGGCCTTTGAACCAACGAAGAAATTCAGGGATTTTGTCCGGTCATTACGGCCTGGTGATGAGATTCTGGTGGCCGGGAGTTACCTGAAAAATACCTTAAACCTTGAGAAGATGTACATATTCTCTGTTGAACCGTATATTATTGCCCGGGCACCCATCTGTCCGTCATGTAAGAAGCGGATGACCAGTGCAGGGTCAGGAAAAGGGTACAAATGCCGCAGGTGCGGGAATCGTGCAACCACCCCTGAACAGATCATTGAAAAGCGGACCATCTCTTCAGGCTGGTACGAGGTTCCCCCCGGAGCACGGCGTCATCTCTCACGACCTATTGCCCGGGGTCATGTCGATCCTGATTCTTCCTCCCTTCCCTCATCGCGGAAGATGGAGCACTGATTTTCACCAGGAGATCGCATTTCCTCGCACATCAGGTACGTCAGGTACTTGGGAGCTGACCGCCCATATGTATAGTATGGAATGTGATGTGCCGGTACAACAGGTTCATCTTAAGCCTGGGATGACGGTAAAAAGCCTCATCAGTGCCATGGAGCAGGCTGGAGCCTATAATGGAGGTGCCCTGTCACGGGCGGTGAGCATAACCGGTACGATGTATCAGGATAAACGCGTAACCCGCTTTTTTGGTCTTGCCGGAGCGATGGTTCCCGCTGGAATGGGTGGTATTGTATCTGACCTTATGGAAGCAGGATACATTGATGTTCTGGTGTCAACCGGTGCCAACCTGACTCATGATATTATCGAAGCAATCGGATGTCACCATTTCCGGGGAACGGAGAAGTGCAACGATGTTGAGCTGCGGCATGATGAGATCAACCGGATTTATGATGTCTATCTCCCGAATGAGTCATTTATAAAATTCGAGGAGTTTATGCAGGACGTCCTCTCAAAAATTCCTGACGGGACCGTTCTCTCAATCACGGATCTTCTTGCCCATATCGGTTCCCACCTCAATTCTGGTATCCTTGCAACTGCGTCCAGAAAGAAGATCCCGGTCTTCTGTCCTGCAGTTCAGGACTCGATGATCGGGCTGCAGTTCTGGTTATACCGGCAGACCCACAAGATAGTCGTTGACGCATTTGGTGACATGGATAAAATCATGGACCGGTGTTTTTCAGCAGATATCGCCGGTGCGTTCTTTGTCGGGGGAGGTGTCCCGAAGAATTATATCCTGCAGAGCATGCTCATGACCCCAAAAGGGTTTACGTATGCCGTGCAACTGACCGGAGACCGGCCTGATTTAGGAGGTCTTTCTGGTGCCACTCTTGATGAAGCCAGATCCTGGGGAAAGGTTGACGAGGATGCACAGACGGTCACCGTGTATGGTGATGCAACAATAACCTTCCCGCTTATCATGTCAGCAGTACTGGAGATGTAAATGACCGAAGTAATCCTTGCCCTGGATGTGGGCACCCGTGATGCAGCGGTATCGATTGCAGAGAAGACTGCGCCATATCTGGATGGAATAAAGATAGGCTATCCCCTGGTTCTGGCAGCAGGTCTTGGAATCGCTGATGAATTATCATCTGGGGGACTTCCCCTTATTGCCGATTTCAAGGTGGCGGATATTCCTAATACCAGCCGGCTTATCGCCGAGGAAGTATTTTCTCATGGGTTTTCAGGAATTATCTGTCATGGCTTTGTCGGCAGGGATTCTGTGCTCGCCTGTGTAGATACTGCTCATGATCATGGGGGAGAGTGCTATGTCGTCACGGAGATGAGTCATCCTGGTGCGGTAGACTTTTTCCATGGGGGCATTGCCGAGCGGATTGCTGCACTTGTCTGCGAAACCGGGGCGGATGGGATCATTGCTCCAGCTACACGACCTGAACGGACACAACTGCTGCGCACGCTCATCGGCACCAGAAAGATCCTGTCACCCGGTGTTGGTGCACAGGGCGGGGATCCATCAGCAATAGCAGGAATCGTGGATGGAATTATCGTTGGAAGAGCAATTTACGAGTCTGAAGATCCTGCCGGTGCGGCCGAGCAATATGCACAGTTCAAAAGTCCTTCCCGGAATTAACCCTCCCACTTCCCTATCCATTAAGGGAATGAAAGATAATCACTAAGTATGAACTGGACTAAGGAACAACGGGCTCTCTCAGAGAAGTACTCCTGCAAGGAGGAGATCCCTGAAAGTGAACGGAGATATAAATGTCACACCTGCCACCTGATTGTTGATGAAAGTCCGTGTCCTGTCTGCGGTGATGTAAACCCGGAGATCATGTGCCCCCTTGACAATTGTGATTGTTCACATGAGATTGCTGCAACAATAGAATACTGCCCGCTCTGTGGTGAACCGGTCTGCCCTGAATGCGGATGTCATGATGTTGTGCAGATTAGCAGGGTTACCGGATACCTGCAGGATGTGTCCGGTTGGAATGCAGGCAAACAACAGGAATTAAAAGACCGTCAGCGTTATAGCGTGACATGAGGTACTACCTCAGATCAAATTCCCTTATCGTTCGTGGGAAGTTTCGAATCTGCAGTTCCGGACCTCAAGGTGGCATTCGGAATTGTACAACGCTGATAAATCATCAGGTTCAAAACGACTTTTCTCATGATCCGGAGAAGGAGCTAGAGTTGCTCTCATATGCTCTGGGTCTTTCATATGCGGACACTGCTGGTCTTCTGACGGCTGTTGATATGAATACGCTCTGTATTCTTTCCTGGGATACCATGATGGTCTTTGTAACGGCAGGTATAACCCACCCTGATCCGGTGCAGCCATCACCACCGGCACCGGAGGATACACCTGCCCCTGCTCCGGGGACGATCAATATTATAGTCCTGACCCGGGATCTTCATGATCAGGCTCTGGTCGATGCGGTCATTACTACAACCGAAGCTAAAGTCCTCGCTCTTCGTGATGCCGGATATGATTTTGCAGGAACGGTCACAGATGCGGTAATCATCGCTTCTGAGGGAACTGGCAAGACCATCAGATACGCAGGGAGTGCAACAGAGACCGGACGGCGGATTCATGAAGCAGTGTATACTGGTGTAACAAAGGCTCTGCTTCGTCAGTCTGATATAAAGAAGAAAAAGCCCTCATTTTTTATCCGTTCAGGTATTGGCGGACCTCACTGGGTAGTATGGGAGAAAGAGCATTGCCCCTATTATCCGTGTCATTATCAGGGGCAGCGATGTGATCTCTGTTATTGTCCGCTCTACCCGTGTGGAGATACAACCCTTGGTGACTGGATTGTAAAACCTGAACGGGCACCGGTCTTTGCATGCACCCGCTGTTTATTAAATCACCACCCACAGGTAACCAGCCATCTTTTGAGAAATCCTGAAGCCACATTACTTGAATTAAAGTCATTATATTCTAAAAATCACTAAAATCTCTATAATTTAGTGATATTTTCACTTTCACCCCGCGGGTATCTTCTTTAAATACCCTTGTTGTTGACCTTTCTTATGGAGATGAAATGGAACTCAAAGAAATCGCAGACAGGATCTCCGAAAAATTTGCAGCAGCAGGTCATCCAATTGACCGGGCAAAACTTGAGGAAAAGATCAACCGGTTTGTAGAAGAATTCTCTGTCCCGCCTGCCGAAGCGGAACGATCAATAATCGGTGATTATGCCCGGCAATTTGGGATGGAACTTCCATCAGCAGGTCCGTCAAAACAGGATGCTGATTCTGTAATACCGATATCAGAGATCCAGGCCGAACAATGGGTTACGGTCGAAGGACAGATAGTTACCTTAATCCCTTCACGCTCTCCTTCAGTAGCCCAGAGCGGGGTAATAATGGACTCAAGCGGGACTATGCGGTTTACCGTGTGGGCAAAGGCAAATGCGCCGGTGATGGAACAGGGAAAATGGTACAGGATCGAATCTGCGGTAGCGGATGAATACAATGGTCAGGTAAGTCTGAAAGTTCATTCAGGAACCACCATAACCGAACTTGCTCCGGATTCTGTTCCTGAACCGGTGATAACACCGATATCAGAGATAAAACCAAAACAATGGATATCTGTTGAAGGTGAGGTCACAACCATCTTTCCGCCCCGGTCTCCTTCAATTGCACAGTCGGGTATATTTGCAGACAATTCAGGTACTATCCGGTTCACTGTCTGGGCCTCTGCCAATGCGCCGCTCCTTGAACAAGGGCACTGGTACCGGCTGGATCTTGTTGAATCAGATGAGTTTAACGGACAACTATCAATAAAAGTTCATAGCGGGACAAAAATCACCCCGATATCCAGAGATGAAATGCCTGACATCGAAAAGACACCGGTTGGGGAATTATCACCTGGTGTCGCCCTGGTTGAAGGGAAGGTAGTAGCAATAGAGAAGCAATCTTCTGATCAGATACTTCAACGGGGTGTTTTTGCTGATGATTCCGGAGCAGTCAGGTTTATCATCCGAAATAGTCCGGGAGCAGAACCCCTGATGGAAAATCAGTGGTATGCAATAAAGGGGGCAGTTGTGGATCGGTACCGGGGGGCATTCAGCATGCAGATAAATCCAGGTACAGCAACACCACTTCTGGAGGACCGGAGTATCAGACCAAATATCATCCCGGTCGCCCAGGCAGGGCCGGGAATCGTCTGTCTGCGGGTAAAACTTGTCCAGGAATATGAAAGTACCTCAGAACGTATCTTCCAGAGCGGCCTTTTGGGCGATGAGTCGGGGACTATCCGGTTCGTCACCTGGAAGGATGACATGGCCCAGAGACTGGTACCTGACATGGTCTATGGTATCTATTATGCATCAGTTGATGAGTTCAACGGCCGGTTGTCTGTAACCCTGAACGGGGCAACCCTTCTTCCGGACGAAGGCGCCACCATTCAGGTCAGATCTCCGAATGAGGAAGTGAAGGGGGCATTTGTCCACCTCTCTCCGGGATCAGGTCTTATCAAGCGATGTCCGGTTGAGGGATGTGGGCGTGTCCTCTCAAGGCAGAATTATTGTCCGATCCATGAAATTCAGCCGAATTATATCTATGATCTCAGGGTCAAAGGCTGGCTTGATGACGGTCAGAAGACCTATGATACAATCATTTCACGGGAAGGTGTTGAGGAACTGACCGGACTTAACCTTATCACAGCACAGGAGATGGCAGAGAATAACCCTCTTGGTCTTGATACCGTATTTTATCATGTCAATGAGCAGATTCTGGGCCGGTATCTTATCTGCAGGGGGAGGGTATTTGATAATCGCCTGGTTGCCTATAATTGTGAATTTCAGACTTTTGATGCCGGGATGCTGGCCGAACTGATGAACCGTGCGGAGGGTGGATCACATGAGTGACAACTCAGCAAACCGAAGATTTGAGCGCGAGTCAGCGAAAAGAGTCTTTGCAGCAGAACTACGGGAAGCTCATCATCATTTCAGAGAAGGTACGGATGACAAAAGCCCGACCTATATACTGCTTCCAACAGGTGAGCGGTGTAACCGGGTTTTTATTGCCGGGACTCTGACTGAAAAGAAGAAGTCAGAAGGTGAAGCGGTCTTTTACCAGATCAGGGTCATGGATCCCACCGGAATATTCTTTGTGAGTGCCGGGAGCTACCAACCCGAAGCGCTTCATCAGATCTCATCAATTGAATCACCATCCTATGTGGTCATCATTGGAAAGCCCGGGGTGTTTCAGGCCCCTGATGGAAGAAACCTGGTGTCAGTCAGGGCAGAATCTATTACCGCCGTTGATAAATCTGTGGTTGACTGCTGGATTCTGGATACTGCACGGCTGACGCTTGATAGGATCGAAAAGAACACCGACGATCCGGATCATCAGAAGGCAGCTGAAGTGTATCAGCGTCCATTTGAATCCTGGCGATCAAAAGTCAAAGAAGCACTTGCTTCTATTCAACTCTGATTTTTCAGATTTTTAAAAATCAAAAAAAAATTATGTTACGGTAATTATCCGTTGTTTGTAGACCGTACTCGCCAGTCCGCCCCTGTTCACCGTCAGCCTGACAGAGAATGTCCCTTTCTTAAGATAGGTGTGATACGGATTTTTCTGATATGAAAATCCTCCATCCCCAAATGACCAGGTCCACCGGTTCGGGTTTCCATATGACTGGTCAATGAACTGTACCCGTAATGGTGCCCTTCCATAGGTTGGTGCAGCATAAAATGCGGCACTCAAATCAGATCCTGGTTTTGGTGTTGGTGACACGGTCGGTGTCGGGGTTGGAGAGGGAGTGAATGTCGGCGTGGGTGTTGGCGTCTTTGTGGGTGTTACCGTCGGGTACGGGGTATAGGTTGGTGTCGGAGTTGGAGTGTAGGTTGGGATAGGAGTCTGTGTCGGTGTTGGTGCTGCTCCTCCAAGGGCCTTTGCGGCGTTCAGTCTTCCTCCGGATCCAACCTTGCCGGAGAGGGATGATATCGCATCAACACTGCTGAAGATTCTGCTTCGAATCTGGGTAGCAGACATTGACGGATTCTGCGATTTTATCAATGCCGCGACTCCGGACACATGCGGTGTGGCCATGGATGTCCCGCTCAGGTACTGATAGGTGCCTGATTTGGACGTGCTGTAAATGCTGACACCCGGCGCTGCAAGATCCACTGAGTTAGGTCCATAATTGGAGAATGAAGCCAGTTTGTCATTGTAATCAGTCGCCGCCACCGAGAGGATGTTACTGCTGGTAAATGCTGCCGGGTACTGGGGATTACTATCCGCATTTGCACCGCTGTTCCCTGCTGCACATACCACAACTGCAGAAGAGGCATCGATGGCATCTTTTAGTGACTGGGTATATCCGGTACCACTCCATGAGTTGGAGATTACGGCAGCTCCTTTCCGGTTGGCGTATAATATTGCAGAAATTGCATCAGATACATAGCCAGAGCCTTGTGCATTCAGGAACTTGAGTGGCATTATCTTTACATTCCAGGCTGTCCCGGTGACCCCGATCCCATTGTTCCCCACCGCAGCAATGGTACCGGCACAATGAGTTCCATGACCGCTGTCATCCATGGGATCATTGTTCTTTGAGACAAAATTCCAGCCCCGGACATCATCGATATATCCGTTCCCGTCATCATCAACCCCATTGATGATCTCACCGGAATTCTGCCAGATGTTCGCAGCAAGGTCAGGATGAGTGTAGTCAACACCGGTATCAACAACAGCCACCACAACATTTGGTGAACCGGTAGTGATGCCCCATGCTTCAGGTGCGTCAATATCAGCATCGGCCATTCCATAAAACGGAGCCTGTCCGGTGTTGTGAAGTCCCCATAAATACTGGTAGCCTGGATCATTTGGGTATGCAGCAGCACTGATACTCATCGTATCGACATTAGCCACTTTTCCGGTCTTTTCAATCGGACTTAAGGAGATCTTGTAGTCAGGTTCGACATACAAAACATCCGGACTGTTCTTATATGCCTCCATTGCTGCATCAAGTGTGTTCGTGGTGACCTGAACGACCTGCATACCAGGAATTCCTGCATCACTCAGGTCCTTTACCACTGATGTCCCGGCCTGTGTATTTGTTGCTGACTGAATTGACATCATCGAGGATTCAGCCCGTGGGCGGTCAGGATTATATCGTACAATCAGCCGGTCAGGCGCATATTCTGTTGATACCTCAACCGACTGAACTGAAACGGGAAGAGCTGAAGACTGCAATACAGTACCAGAGCCCCCTGGTGATACCGTCGGAGGTGAAATCTGTTGTATTGGCGATGGATTTGATAAAATACTGTGATCAGGAATCGCCGTTCCTGCCTGTGTGAGTACACAGATGATGACTATCACTCCTGTAAGAAGAGTGAGAGACGAAATGTTCCCTGGAATAATCATGTAAACCCCCTGTGAAATAGCACAGCTAATTTCTTATTTGCCGTCTATATGAAAGAAGTTTCCCGAACAATGACTTGTGATCAGGCAAACAGAGAAAAAACCTGAAGTTGTATATATAATACATCTGTGTATCACCGGGTTCAAATAGATCCAGATGCAGAATTGTAAGTAAGACCCCCTTCGGGTAATGTGATGCTGATATCATGGGAGATATAATCTGCCCGAAATGCAACTCGAAAGACACGGATTTTGAAGATCTGGTCACGACGGAGTCAGGAAGTATGATTGCAAAATGCAAGTGCAATGCCTGTAGTCATACCTGGGATATGCCGTTTGGGTTGTAATATTGTACCGCTTTCTGATTTATCCGATGGAATTGTTACGGAAATGAAATATTTTCATAGAATGAATGCCGGGGTCATCGTAATCGGCATATTTATCTTTTGCTGGGGACTTGTCTGGCTTGGAAATGATATGGGATGGTGGGATTTTTCCTTTCCGTTCTGGCCGGTAATTGTAATTCTCACCGGTATTATGATCCTCCTCTATGAACTGAAAAAAACAGTCAGTGAGGAGTAATATATGCCTTTTTCAGGCTTCCGATAAAGATACACTCATCCGGTGCGATAAGATCTATCCCTTCGAACTCCCCAAACCCGATATCAAGACCACGGACCAGGGCTGCCGGGATCTGTTCATCAGACTCTCCCATGACCAGTTCGGCTGCAGATGCAATATTGTCCGCGACCGCCCGTCTGGTAACCTTGAGTTCCCGGCCAAAGAGATCTTTTCTTCCCCTTTCATCGATGATGGCAGGAATGCCGGAGCAGGCGATGGCTACCCCTCCGGATCCATATCGCATGGGATGAGTCCTGCTGTCGATAATAAGAATTGCAACAACACAGCCGGTCTTTTCAAGAATAGTTTTTCGGAGATCGTGTGCCAGTGCATCAGGATCTGCCGGAAGGAGTGTGACATGCCCTTCAGGTGCATTTGATCCGTCAACCCCTGCATTTGGAAGAAGATGACCTGATGTTATGGATAGTAAAAACCCAGGTATTCCCCCTACAACAGCATCAGACTCCTGGATTACCACTTCAGCCAGAGCCGGTTCGATATCATACTGCAAAGCTACCTCTCGTGCCTCTTCTGATGGCTGGATTGATTCGAGTTTAACAATTCTCCCCTGGGCGGTTGCAACCGCAGACTCTGCAAAGACGATGATGTCATGATCCTGCAGGACAAGTCCCTGAGTATCAAGGGCAGTAAAGAGATGTTCCAGCAGGGAGTCTCCAGGTTTTATGAGTGCAGTCTGTAGTCCGAAGATCTGAAATTGTCTCATTCCTACCTCATCAGGTGCATGACACTTTTTATTATGTCCCTGGTCTCCGGGATGTCATGGGCACGAATAACTGATGCCCCGTTTTCAATTAATCTGGTCGTCACGGCAAGTGTTCCGGCAAGTCTTCCGGTTGGTGACTGACCGGTTAATTCACCAATAAATGACTTTCTTGAGACAGCGACAAGAAGTGGCAGATTATATGCCGATAATTCATGAAAATGCCTGCATAGTTCCCAGTCATCTTCTGCTGTCCGTTCAGGTATCCATTTGCCGATGCCAGGATCAAGAATTATATCCTCAATCCCCTGGTCACGTGCCCGTGTCAGAACATTTCTGATGGAGTCATGGGTATCCTTGAGAGAGCGGGCATCACCTGGGGCTTTTCCAGATGCCATAAGAACTGCCGGAAGTCCGGCATCCGCGATGAGCTTTGCCATATCCGGGTTTGAAAGTCCGGAAATATCATTTGCAAGATGGATATCAAAATGAAGAGCTGCATTCAGGACTTCTGGGTGCATGGTATCAATACTGATGACAGAGTCCTCACCTTGCAGTTCGTATAAAGACTCTTTTATCCGGGCAGTCTCTTCAGATACTGAAATCGGAGGGCTGCCCGGTGCAGTGCTTCGTGCCCCAATGTCGAGAATCTCAGCCCCGTCAGCAATCATCTTTACGGCAGTCTCATGAACCGCTGAAATTGGCACAAAAGAACCAGGATAAAAAGATTCGGGACTAATGTTCAGAACACCCATCAGAACAGGGCAGGGCCTGCCGATATGAATGCCCTTTACATGAAATGTCCGCATCGATTCCTTGCAATATCTGCGGTGTTTTCCATAAGTGATGCGATGGTCATCGGCCCGACACCACCCGGCACCGGTGTAATAGCCCCGGCAATCTTCTCCACCTCATCAAATGCTACATCACCACAGAGTTTTCCATTCACCTGGTTTGTCCCGACATCAATAACCGTCGCTCCTGGTTTTACCATATCAGCAGTAATGATGCCTGCTTTTCCAGCAGCACTCACGAGTATGTCAGCCTGTTCTGTAATCTCCTTCAGATTCTCTGTCTTGCTGTGACACATGGTCACAGTTGCGTCTGCATGGAGAAGAAGCAGAGCAATAGGACGACCGACGTCTACACTCCTACCAACAACAACAGCCCGCTTCCCTCCTATTGAAATTTTGTTCTCATGAAGAAGTGTCATGATCCCCTTTGGTGTACAGGGCCGGGGACCGGGAAGTCCGGTGACCAGCCTGCCCATATTCAGGGGATGAAATCCGTCCACATCCTTTTCAGGCAGAATGGCTGCAAGAACCGCTTCGGTGTCGATGGATTTTGGGAGAGGAAGCTGGACCAGTATTCCATCAATATCCGGGTCTTCGTTCAGTTGCCGAATACGTTCAAGGATAGTCCGGGTTGTTGTGTCCTCCGGCAGGGAGATATTTACCGAAGATATTCCCACCTGTTCACAAGCCCGGTGCTTCATCCTGACATACATATGTGATGCCGGGTCATCACCTACAATAACGGTAGCAAGAGTTGGGGAGAGGCCCCCCTCAATAATATCTTCTTTCAGCAGTTCGAGTCTACGTGCTGCAAGTCCTTTACCATCTAATATCATGTCAGATCAGGGTAGAGGGGATATTGGCTGGCAAGAGATTTGACTTCTTCCCTGATTGTTTCCTGAAGTCTGGTATTCTTGCTGTCACGGATGATTGCTGCAATCCATTCTCCGATCTGTTTCATTTCGCTCTCCTTCATACCCCGGCTGGTAACAGCGGGAGTTCCGACACGAAGACCGCTGGTGACAAAGGGGCTCTTGGTCTCATTTGGAATGGTGTTCTTGTTTACGGTAATCCCGGCATTTCCAAGAGCTTGTTCCGCCTCAAGTCCGGTAATACCAAAGTTCGTCAGGTCAAGAAGACAGAGATGGTTGTCGGTTCCTCCTGATACAAGTCTGACACCGTTTGCTGATAAAGTCTCAGCCATCGTCCGTGCATTCTTCACAACCTGTTCTGAATATTTTTTGAACTCTTTTGTGGATGCTTCCTTGAAACAGACTGCTTTTGCAGCAATGATATGCATCAGGGGTCCGCCCTGCATTCCGGGGAATACTGCCTTGTCAATTGGTGCTGCAAACTCCTTGTCACAGAGGATGAATCCACCACGGGGACCACGAAGTGTTTTGTGCGTGGTTGAAGTGGTAAAGGTTGTCAGACCGACCGGGCTTGGGTGGATGCCGGTTGCACACAGACCAGCAATATGCGCAATATCTGCAACACAGTATGATCCGACCTCTTCTGATATTTCAGCAAAGGCCTTAAAGTCAATCTCTCTTGGGTAGGCACTCGCACCGCATACAATAATCTTCGGTTTGATAGTTCGTGCCATCTCGGCGATCGTGCCATAATCCATCCGCTCTGTCTTTAAATCAACCCCGTACTGGTGTGATTCATAGATAATACCTGAAAAGTTCACCGGCGACCCATGGGAGAGATGGCCACCCTGTGAGAGGTTCATGGAAAGGATCTTGTCACCTGGCTTGAGGACAGTAAAGTATACTGCCATATTTGCCTGGCTGCCGGAATGTGGCTGAACATTTGCATGTTCTGCACCAAACAGGGAACAAACCCTGTCGCGAGCCAGATTTTCTGCCATGTCATGGAACTCACATCCGCCGTAGTATCGTTTACCCGGATACCCTTCTGCGTATTTGTTCGTCATGATTGAACCAGAAGCTTCAAGGACTGCCCTGCTGACGACATTCTCTGAAGCAATAAGTTCAAGGCCGTTTATCTGACGGTTGGTTTCTTTATCGATGATCGCTGCAATTTCTGGATCAGTCGTTTCCAGATAGGACATGTGCATACACATCTGGCATAAAAGGGTAATATGGTTTTGTAAATCCGGATAATTTTTCCCTGTCATGCGGCCAGTTTAAGAGAAAATGAAAAATTGAGAAGGGAAATATATATGTATTAGTATCAAATACTAACACAGACAGATTGCCGGGTTATATCAGGATTGTAAGGTTATGAGTGAAGAAGGGTACGGGACAAATAATCTTGATGAACGGGTTCGTCTGCTAGAACGGAAAGTAGCAGACATGGAAGCGCTCATCAAAGGCCTGACTGATGAAATGCTGGATATGAAAGCGGTAGTTATGAAGCTGAAAAAGGAACAGCGACCACCACCGGTTATCCAAGCAGTTGCTCCACCAATCTCCCGAAGCAAGGTTGAGCGGGAAAGTCCTGAACCGGAGGCTGAAACGGTAAAAACGGTCTCTCCTCCGGCACGGGATAAGATCACCCTGAAGATGCAGCCAGATGGTACATTACAGCCGGAGAAGGAGAGCGGTGAAGAGATTATCATTGCATCCGCCCGCGATGCCCGGATGAGATATAAGGACCAGCATCAGAGAAGTGGTTCGAATGATCTCATCATTGCAGAAGATAAAGAGCCTTCAGAAGACTTGTAAATCAGGAAAATAATTCCCCTTCCTTGCTCTGGTGTAAGGGTTTGCATATCACACAACTTGAAATAGATAATTTCAAATCTTTTGGGAGAAAAACGAAAATCCCATTTTTACCGGGATTTACCGTAATTTCCGGACCGAATGGTTCAGGAAAAAGTAATATTATTGATAGTATTCTTTTTGTTCTTGCCCTTTCTTCATCAAGGCATCTTCGTGCAGAGAAGCTGACTGATCTCATCAATCTGAACACCGATAAAAATACTGCCGAAGTTGAGATAACGTTCTCTGACGGGACACATATCCGGCGTCGTATCAAGAGAACCGAAAACACCTATTATAATTATCTGTATCTGAATGGACGTTCCTGCAGACAGGGAGAACTTCTGGACTTTCTTGCGGGTCATGGAATTGTCCCCCATGGGTATAATGTGGTCATGCAGGGGGATATCAACCGGATTATCGAGATGAGTGATAATGAACGGAGAAAGATTATAGATGAGATAGCCGGCGTTGCCGAGTTTGATTCAAAGAAAGATATGGCCCTCTCCGAACTTTCACAGGTCAGGGAGCGAATGACCGAAGAGTCGGTTCACATTGAGGAGCTGAGTGTCAGGCTTACTCAGCTGGAGAAACAGAAGGAACAGGCTGTTTCCTATCGGAAATTGCAGGATGAACTGAAATATCTGACAATGTGCCGGTCCGCCGCACGATTATCTGCCCGGAAGAAGGATCAGGATGTACTTCTGCAGTCAATAGCCGAAGAAAAAAATCAGGTAGTCCAGATTGAGGCAGATATCTCATGGAAGTCTCATGAACGGGATTTTATCAGGGATGAGATAGCGGAGATAGATCAGAAGATAACTGCCAGGACCGGGAGTGAATACATGGCTCTGGTGACCAGGATTGCAGAGGCAAAGGCTGCAATTGATGGTTTTTATCGGTCGATAGATCGGGCCGGCCGAGACAAGGAGGAAACGAATAAAAGGCTTTCTGATGTTTTCACTGATGTAAAGCGGCAGGAAGAGCGACTACAGGCCCTTGACACCGAAATGCGGAACCTGATGATTGATCGGACCAACCTCTCTATGACGGCATCTGCAGTGCAAAAGGAGTTTGATCGGATATCGCAGGCAATTGCCCAGGAGACAAAAGGTCTTGAAGAAGAGGAGGCCCGACTGGAAAGCCTGCGGTCAGAGATTCACAAAATCCGCGAAGAACGGGGTGAATTACTGCATCAACAGGATATTCTCATTGAACGGTCACGGATGCGAAGCGCTGAGGAAGACCGCCTTACCTCCCGTATAATTGCGATAGACAAAGACATCCGGGAGAAGGATGAGGATATCGCAGGTCTTAACACGGCATTATCCCGGCTTACCGAAGAGAAGAAAGAGCATGATCGGATGATGGCCGCTCTTGATACTGCTCTTTATACGAAACGTGAAGAGTATGATCGACTGATTCGACAGATCCGGGATCTTAAAGTTGAAATCGGGAGAAAAGAAGCGCAGCAACAGGCCCAGGGTCGGTATAATCGCGCGATGGAAGCAGTTCTCGGGATGGACGGGGTGTATGGCACTATTGGAGATCTTGCAACCTGTAAACCTGAATATGCGAATGCACTGACTATTGCAGCTGGAGGAAAGATCCATTTTGTTGTTGTAGAAACAGATCAAATTGCTGCGGATGCAATCCGGTACCTGCAGGAGCATAAACTGGGTCGGGTAACATTTCTCCCATTAAATAAGCTCAGGCCAAAACCGCTTCCTTCTCTGCCACCAGGATCAGATGTTCTGGGATTTGCTCTGGATCTGCTTGATTATGATCCCCGGTTTGATGCAGCCTTCAGGGTTGTATTCGGTTCCACAATGGTTATTGATACCCTTGACCATGCACGTAAACGGATTGGTTCATCACGCATGGTGACGCTTGATGGCTCGCTGCTTGAACAATCAGGAACAATGACCGGAGGAAGTATAAAGAAAGATGCCGGCGGGTTTGGGACGACATCGGTTGATGAGGTGAAGCATCTTTCATCCCAATTAGCTGCTCTGACTGCAGATGAGCAGGCACTGTCCGAGTCATTGAAAGCTGATACCACAGAGCGTGATTCTGTACAGAGCCGGAGACTGGAACTTGAAGGTGCCATTGTCAGGGCGAAAGGACAATTGGAATCTGCAGAATCAGCAAAGGTTAATCTCCTTTCCGAGAAGGATTCTCTTCAGAAACAGCGTGAAGCAGCAGGCGGGGGAGGCGGTGGCAGTTCTCTTGAACTTGCAACAGTTGAAGCTGCAATAGAAGAGAAGAATCAGACTCTTGCGGGAATTCAGAAAGCGATTCAGGATATCACTGATCATCTGTCAGAAACCGGCATTCCTCAACTCTACGAACAACGTGAAGAGGCAGAACGACAGATCACCGAGATACAGAGGAGGCTGCATAATAAGGAACAGGAGATCAACGAAATCCGGTTGGAGCTTGGGTTTGCCCAGAAAAAAGTTGAGGAAGAACGTCAGCAGATGGAGCGTATCCGGGAACAGATGAAACGGTACGAGGAAGAGATACGCGAGTGTCATGACGAGATTGCGAAGAAGCAACAGGATATCAAGGATGCCGAGACAACAGTAGCCAAGTTCTCCCAGGAGATAGAGGATCTCCGGTCAGAGCGTTCATTACTTTCAAACAAGGCAGACTCCTTTGATCTGGAGATTCGCGAGTTTTCAGGGAAAAAGGATCGGGTTCTGCTGAAAATAGAGAGTATGGAGGAGAAATTATCTGCTCTGAAATCGGAAATTGCAGAGCTGGTAACCGAAGCAGGTGAGTGCAGAACCGATTTAAGTGAAGAGGAGATTGAAGACCGGTCACAGAAGACAATCGTCGCCATTGAACGTCTTGGGGATGTCAATATGCGGGCCATAGAGGAGTATGAACAGGTCCATGCAGTTGTTGCGGAACGAATGTCCAGGGTTGAAACGTTAAAACGGGAGATGAATGATATTCAGGAACGGATAGAATTTTTCTCAAAGAAAAAGTATGAAGCCTTTCAGGATGCGTTCACGTCTATAGATGCCAATTTCAGGGATATCTTCTCACGCCTTACCATGGGTTCCGGAGAACTCAGGCTTGAAAACCCCGATGATCCCTTTACTGGTGGTCTGTCTTTTGCAGTCCAGCCACGTGATAAAAAAGTGCACCATCTCTCTGCACTCTCCGGTGGTGAAAAGTCGCTTACAACGCTTGCCTTTATCTTTTCAATACAGAAATACATCCCTGCGCCCTTTTATGCATTTGATGAAGTGGATATGAATCTTGATGGATCAAACGTAGTGCGGATAGCAGAGATGATCCGGGAGTTATCAGGAACATCACAATTTATTAACATCTCTCTTCGAAAACCGATGATTGATTCTGCAGACCGAATCCTCGGTGTGACTATCCGGCCTGACAAGACCAGTCTTGTGACCGGGGTGAGTATGGATGATTGATGATCCGGTTGAAATCCTGGTAAAGATGGCTGAACGCGGGGAGATTGATCCCTGGAATGTTGATATTACTGAAGTTACGGATCGGTTCTTTGTCGAGATGGAAAAACAGGAGATGCTTGATCTCCGCCTTTCAGCGAGAACTCTTCTGTATGCCGCAACTCTTCTGCGGATCAAATCCGATTATCTGAAAGATCGCTCCTGGGGATTTGAGGAAGAAGATGACGGGGGGGATATCCCTGAGAGTCCGGACGATGATGTTCTGTCACGGATTCACAATCCCGTCCAGCTGCTTGAACATGAGATCACGCGCCGGCTGGAACGAAAGAGTATGCGCAAACAGCCGATTACCCTTTACGACCTCATCAACCTTCTTCGGAATGCAGAAAAAGAAGAGCGAAGGCGACAACGCGAAGTCTGGAGTTATGACGGGCTCGTGTATACTGAAGAAGTCGTCTCAATCGCCCATGAGGAAGCGTACCAGGAGAATGCCATGGAAGTATTAACCTGCTGTGTGGACTGTGTGTCTCAGGGCAGGAAAGTCACTTTATCGGAGATTGCAAACCGTCTGAAATGGCCGGTCGTTCATGTATTTATCCCGCTGCTCTTCCTTATGCATGAAGGATACCTGGAGATTTCCCAGGACACGTTCTTTGGCGAGGTATATATTGAGCCCAATCCAGCCACGTATGCGGCGATTCAGCATGCGACCGGATCAGGTATAATCTGAATCTGCGCTCTAGAGAGAATAGAGACCTCCGGAGATCCTCCCGGTTGTTGCATCAGAAGTATAATTCCGAAAAAATATCTTCGTATAACTGATTTTGAAATATTTGACCGCTGCATCAATGATGAACTGAAATGAATATGGTGGCAGAATTATCCTATCAGATCCAAGTTATCTATATATGGGAGTTCGTTCAACTTCTATATCCCACACGCTTCCTGAAGCATCAGGAGCCGGCGGCCGGGGAATGATTGTTTGGGAAGAGCAATACGAAAGTATATAACCATCAGCGAGCAACGTAAAAGGCCGTTTTAATGGAGACCCGACGAATGCACTGTGGTGCAGTATCGGTTCTGACATAGGAATACTGGTAATGTGGATATCTGTCTGCATCTGCCAATACTTTAAGAGATACAGTGTGCGAGAAATTGTGAAATTCTGGTTGATCCTGCCAGAGGCCACTGCTATCGGGGTTTGACTAAGCCATGCGAGTCGAGAGGTGCAAGACCTCGGCGTACTGCTCAGTAACACGTGGACAATCTGCCCTGAAGAGGAGGAT
>Ga0208825_1000425_pt1 | contig 41659 bp, 36 predicted proteins | sample AD_UKC113_MetaG_FD_184450 | JGI IMG/M metagenome (GOLD analysis project Ga0208825, IMG submission 184450) | Active sludge microbial communities of municipal wastewater-treating anaerobic digesters from Hong Kong - AD_UKC113_MetaG (SPAdes)... | ecosystem: Engineered > Bioreactor > Anaerobic >... | reverse complement strand
GTGGGTGTCGGCGTTGACGTTTCAGTCGGCGTAGGGGTGAGCGTTGGCGTTGGCGTGAGGGTGGGCGTTGGGGTTTGGGTGGGCGTCGCCGTGGGGGTGAAGGTGGGCGGGAACCACTGGGTGGGGGTGGGCGGGAGGGCGTGCGGTGTTGTTGTGCCGGGGCCAACCACATACGGCGTCTCGCTCGGCAGGGGGGTCGCCTGGCGGGTGGCGGTGGCCGTGGCGGTCGAGCGTGCCCCGGGGCGCAGGCTCAGCGCGATGAATCCCAGGCAGTAGCAGGGAAGGGTTGCCAGGATGATGGTGATCAGGATGGTATAAATGGGTTTTTGTGTCCGCAGATTATCCATGCTGTGTCTCGCTGCCACGATCAAAATCATCATAGCAGTTTTCGGGGGGATGTCAATGATCTGCGTTCTGTCACGTAAAGTCCGAGCGGATTGTTGAGCGTGGAGCATAGCAGTTCGGGCACGAGGGTATCCGCCTGCAGGAACCGTCCCAGCGCGGGATCGTATGGCCGCGCACCGTAGTCGTAGAAACCCAGGCCGGTCTCCTCCCGCTGGCCGGTGAAGCGCCGGTCGGTCGGCAAGCCCGTCCCTGCCAGTCCGGGCCGCGTCACGCCGTAGGGGCAGATAGCGCAGTCGGCTGACCAGGGTGCCGGTCACGCTGGTGCAACACCAGTGAGGCTCGCCTGGACGTTGACTACAACTGCGCCATGAACTCTTCGACCGTCGCCCCGGCTTGCTTCAGGATGCTGTGCAACGTGCCGATAGCCAACTCGCGGTGTAAGGGAACTACACATCCCACCGCTCCTTGCGCAGTCTGTTTTTTCAAAACGACGTGGCTTCCCCGTTGATGCCCGGGTACAAACCCCAACCGTTCCAAGGCGGCGATCGCATCTGCCCCGGATACACGCTGTAGCTTAGGCATATGTCGTCTCTGCTACGGCGGCTTCAAAAACAGTCAAGAACGGGCGGTGGAGATGAGCGACCGGGAACTCCTCAAGATAGAGTTCCGTGGCCTCTTTCAAATTTGCCAGCGCCTCCTCTATCGTGTAGCCCTGGCTTGCGGTGCCAACTTCTGGACATTCAGCTACATACAGATCGTCTTCCTGATGGATCACTGCCGTCAAGGTGAGCGTCGTCATTCCCATGCTCCTCTTCATTCGCGTTTGTCGCTATGATACACCCACCGTCATGGATTGTCCATGCCAGGCTGCGATGTCGCGCCGTAATCGTACAGTCTCGGCATGGCTTCCTCCCGCTGGCCGGTGAAGCGCCGGTCGGTGGGCAAGCCCGTCCCTGCCAGTCCGGGCCGCGTCACGCCGTAGGGATAGTAACGGGTGTCGCTGTCCGTGATTTCAGTCCCGCTGGCGTTCGTGGCAAGGCTGGCCGAGCCGAGATGGTCGCCGTGGAGGTAGGTCAGCACGCCGCCCTGCCGTTGGGCGATGCGCTGACCGCCTAGATAGTAGTACTTGGTCACCGTTGGCCCGCTCAGGGTGACATCATCCAGCGCCACCCAGCCGTCAGTCATAGTGTTGAACAGCTCCACGCGCACGGTGGCTGTTCCCGTTGCGCAGAGCATCTCAGATCACCACAGAGCGGCTTTGTAAGCCGTGGTGCTGCATCCTGTAAAAGGGCAGTCCAAGCATCGCGTTGACTATCATGCACTCAACGGTAAACCTAGCCATAACTGCTGTTACAGCGATAAGATACTACAGAGCAAATTACTGGTTAGTTTGCCGCTTCGCCACGATATCCAAAACTATCCAGATCAATCCTAATCCAAGAAGACCTCCTCCAAGAATGTAATGTCTGATTGGCTTCAGTACAGTCACTTCAAATAGCCAGACTGCAGTCCATCCTGTCACCAAATATGCGAACGCTATGATTTGCAGAGAAGTAGGCCGTAAATAGCACTTTTGCCCCGGCCTTACACCCAACAGACGACTCCAACTTCCAGTGGCGGGAATGTGAAAATCTGTTGAGTGTGCTTCATTTTCGGCTCTTTGAAAAAATACGGCGCTCGCCCACAATATTCCCGCTTCCAGCAATACGGCTAAGGATAGTTTTAATTGTTCCATTGCTCTTCTGCCTTGATCTTCGACTCCGGGACGGCGTCAATTGGATAAAATATCCTCACCAACGTTAAGAACCGTATCACGGAGTGTGTTTCTCACGGCACGCCGTGTTGCTTGTTGCGCTGCTGCATTGATTCTGGCTTGACGAAGGTCTTTTTGCATTATCAGCGGGGTAAGATCAATGTAGTCGGGTGATGCTTCAATTGCAGGTTTCGCCCAAGATGAAAAACCACCACTCACCCCCTCTCCAACTGCCCCTGCAACAAATCCAGCCGCCGCTGCGCGAGCGGCTCTCGGCCCGTTGATTGACCTTTGATGAGCGATATCGCTTATCACAGATTCGCCTGCAGCAAATCCTGTCGATACAAATGTATTAACGAACGGGTTCTTCATAGCAGATGTTAAGCCACCCTCGACTCCACCAAGTGTTGTTCTGATTGCAAAGTCTGTGTTATCGAAATTATCGGTGGTAAACATATAACCTTCTGCAGAAGCAAGGCCGCCCGTACCAGCCCCAATAGCAATTGTGGCCATTTGCATCGTCGTCACAGAAGGGATCACCGCCGCTGACGCCGCGGCGATAGCGCCTACGCCTGTGCCAATCAAAGCACCACCGACAAGGCCGGCCCCGATAGCAAGAGCAGACTCTGTACTGTTGAAAGTGTCCGATGTAACGCAATATGTGATTCCAGTGAATATTGCGCCGCCAACGGCTAAAAATGGTATCCATGCAAAGTGCCCGCTGGGATCCGTATACCTGAGTGGATTGTTGAGCGTATATGCGTACCGATTCAGGCTCTGCGGATTCCCCGGCTCGGGCACGAGCGTATCCGCCTGCAGGAACCGCCCCAGCGCGGGATCGTACGGCCGCGCGCCGTAGTCGTAGAAGCCCAGGGACGCCTCCTCCCACTGGCCGGTGACCTCATTTCCTCTGGGCTTGCCTTTCCACAAGTCTCACGGACAGAATTCCACTCCCTCTGTGTTCATCCGTGAGCCAGGCCTCCCCGGCGAGACGAAAACAAGGGCGCCGACCCCCTCATCTCCCTCGGATGGAGGCCGCGCAGGCTTCCAGGCTTGCCTGCGCCTGTTCGACTGCCGCCGCCGGGGTGAGGACGCCGTTCCAGATGGCGGTCACGGCATCGCCGACCGGGCCCCAGGGACAATCGGCGTAGGGGTGATTGGCCATCGGCGTCCCCCGATGCAGCGCCGCGCCAAAGGCGGCAACAGTCTTGAGGGCGCGGACCTCCGGCGAGGCCAGCGCCGCACTGTTGGCGGGGATCGTGCCGTTGCGCAAGGTGAGCTGTTTTTGCACTTCCGCGCTGCCAAAATATTCCATCACGGCGAAAGCAGCCCCCGCGTTCCCGCGCTCGACGGCAAGACGGGTGAGCATGAAGAGCCGCACATCCACGAGCGGACTGCCCATCGGCGCAATGCCGACGTTCATGCCCGCTTGTTGCAACGAACGCAGGGCGCGCGGACCGGTCCACCAGATGGCGGCCTGCCCTTCGATAAACATGGCCTGGCAGATGCCCGGGCTGGCGACTGCCGGTGCCGCCCGGCTGAAGGCCTTGATCCACTCCGCCGCGGCGTAGGCTTCGGGCAGCGTGAGGTTTGCCTGCCCCAACTCGTTGATGAATCCACCATAGGTCTGCAACCCAAATCCCAGAAAGATGGGCGCGACGTGATAGGCATCGGGACTTCCCAGGCCCTGATTGCACAGGTAGTATTGGTCGGGATGGGCCTGGCGGAAGGCGGTGGCCTTCGCGAGCAGCTCCTCGAAGTCATCCGGCGCGGGCAGGTCTGCGGCGGTGAGCATGTCCCGGTTGTAGATGAGGGCAATGCCGTCTTGCATCTCTGGAATCCCCCAGATGCTGCCGTTCCAGAGCATCGCCTGCGCGGCGGCGGGCTCAAAGGTCTGCTGCAAGGTCTCCTGGCTGATGAAGTCATCGAGCGGGACGATTATCCCTCGCCGGGCCGCCGGGCTGATCTGATATTCTTGCCAGCGGATGATGTCGGGGCCTTCGCCGGGCGGCAGCTCCGCGCTCAAGGCCGTGTTGAGCTTCTCCGTCTTGACCAGTTCGATGTGGATTTCGGGATGTGCGGCGGTGTAGTCTTCTGCCAGGAGGGTGTAGGCTTCCTCATAATCGCCCGGCCAATCGTGCCAGAGGGTGATCACTTTTTGCTCGACGGGCAGCGGCGTCGCCGTGGGGGTGAGGGTGGCCGTCGGCGTCGTTGCGGGCGCGGCGACCGGGGAGGCGGCGTGACAGGCGGTGATCCCGATCCCGAACGCGAGCACGATGAGCGGAAGCCAGGCCAGGGCGGGGGGTCTCATGGCACCTCAGTTTCTTCCATCAGCAGCGCGCGGGCAAAGATGAGGTAGCCGGTGTGGGCGACCATCCGATCCATGGGCCGCAGGCGAGCCGGCACGGCCTTGTAAGAGCGCAGCAGGAGTTCATCCACCTGGACGAAGCCGAAAGCGTTGTGGGCCAGCCCCTCGAGCAGCTCCGTGACCTGATTGGTTGTGGGCACCAGCGCACCGAAGAAACCGCCGCCCTTGAGCGCCGCGTGGACCTGGGGCAGGTAGTCCCACGGCTCGCGCACATCGAGAAAGACCGCGTCGGCGTCGTGCTGATCGAAGCCCGCCGCGATATCGCGTTGCGTGAAGGTGACGTAAGGCTCCAATCCCAGGCGGGTGACGTTGCGCCGCGCCACCTCCAGCATCTCGAGGCGGCTCTCGTAGGTGTAGATGTGCCCCTCCGGCCTGACCATGCGCGCCAGGGCCAGCGTCAGACCGCCGCTGCCGGTGCCGGCTTCGACGACGCGGCTGCCGGGGCCGATGTTCATCTTCATGATGAGATAGCCGATGTCCTTGGGGTAGACGATCTGCGTGGTGCGCTGTACCCCCCGGATCAGTTGCTCCAGCGAGGGGGGTAGCAGCATGTAGGCATAATCGAGGTGCGTTTTCACCACACTGCCCCACAGGCTGCCGATGATCGCGTCGTGATTGATGTAGCCGCGATGCGTCTGGAATTGAGCGCCGGGCTGCATCACCACCAGGAACTCGCGCCGATCGCGCCCGGAAAGCAAGACTATATCGCCAGGCTGAATGCGTGTCAGATCACGTTCAGAATCCAAGCTGGGCCTCCTCCTCGGAAAATAGAGATCAGCGGTCAGCCGTCAGCGAATCAGCGAAAAAGCGAAAAGGCGAAAAAGCGAGTCAGCGAATCACTTACGTTTCCACGTGGGCACGTTCGCACGTTCACACCTGAACACGTGGTCACGCTCGCACGTTCACACCTGGACACGCGGTCACGTTCACACGTTCACACCTGGACACGCTCACACGTTCTCCCGTTCCTGCGTTATTTCTGCCGCGCCGGCTCGCGTTGCGAGGTGCTTTGCCATTCTTCCAAACTGATTATAATCAAGGTAAGGTATCTGCGCAAACCCGGCTCAAGGCCGGCGTCGGGGCGGTGAGGGACGGGAGCGCGCCCCGTCATGTGAGAGAGGATGAGGGAGGCACGTATGGCCGAGACAGCGGTAAATCGTCTGGCGGTGACAATTGTGGATGGCAGCCAATCGCGCCAACTGCTGCAGGCGCTGGCTGCAAAAGGCTTTCATGTGACCACGCTGGATGCGGTAGGCGGTTTCCTGCACGATTCGTTGGTCACCTTGCTGGTTGGGACGGCGGAGGAACAGTTGCAGGAGTTTTTTGCGCTGATCCGCAAATACTGTCCGCGCCGCACCCGCTTCATGCCGATGGGAGTGGAAACGGGCATGACCCCCGGCTATCCCATGATGATTGAAGTCCACGTCGGCGGTGCTTCGGTCTTTGTCGTTCCCGTTGAACACTTTGCGCAGCTGTGAGGTGAAATCATGAAACTGATTGTCGCGATCGTCAAAGATTCGGATTCGCTGGCCGTGTCGGATGCGCTGATCGAGCAACAATTCCGTGTGACGCGCATCGCCAGCACCGGCGGATTTCTACGGCGGGGGAATGTCACATTGCTGATCGGCGTGGAAGCCGAACAGGTGCCTCAGGTATTTACCCTCCTCACGCAACATACTCAGGAACCGGAACCCGGCCAGCATCGCGCCACCGTGTTCGTGCTTCCGGCTGAAGATTTCGTCCAACTGGGATGAAAACCCGGTTCCATTGGCCCTCGGGCATGCCGCACCTGGGGCAGATCACATCTCAATTATTCCGCTGGCAGCGGCAGGCGAAGTTGATCTTAGCCGGCGGACGGTGGAGTGCGCAGCTGGGACCGCGTACCCGGCGTTCCTTGCGCTGGCTGGCGGTGGACGGGGTGCTCGCGAATATCGGCGAGGCCATTTTCGGCGCTTACCAATCCATCTACCTCGCCGCGCTGGGCGCGACGCGCGGGGAGATCGGCCTGCTCAGCTCGCTCATGAACCTGGCGTTGCCCGCGGCAATGATTCCCGGCGGCCGGATGGCGACCAAAGCACGGCGGCTCAAACCGCTGGTCGTCCTGCCGGGCTTACTGAGCCGGGTGCTATTGCTGCTGCTCATCCTTCTGCCGTTGTGGCTTTCCCCTGGCCCAACCCTGGTGTTTGTGTCCATTGCGTTGATCGTCGGGCGGTCGTTGATCGCCAATTTGATGTTGCCCGCGTGGACCACGCTGATCAGTGACATCGTGCCCGCCCAATGGCGCGGGCGCTATTTCAGCACCCGTAACATCCTCATGGGCGTGGGGGGTCTCGTGGGATTGCTGCTCGTGGGGCAGCTGATTGATCATCATCCGGGAATCGGCGGCTACCAGCTGGCGCTGACGGTGGCGCTGCTGACGGGATTGGGCTCGGTCTACGCTTTTGGGCAGATTGAAGAGCCATCGCGTCCGGCAGCGGCTCAGAGTGAAGTCGCCACTGTTCCGCTGCGGCAGCTGCTCCAGGGGCAGGGGCGTTTCGTGGCCTATTGCGTCATCGCGGCGCTGTGGAACCTGAGCGTGCAGATCTCCGGCCCCTTTTTCAACATCTTCCTGGCCGAGGAGGCCCATGCGTCGGCGTCGGTCATCGCGCTGACGGCGGCGACCTCCACCCTGGCCTCGTTGCCGGGGCAGCGCGTCTTTGGGCCCCTGAGCGACCGTAAGGGATCGGTGTGGGTGCAGCGGCTGACCGGCTTTGGAATCCCGATCGTCCCGGCGCTGTGGGGACTCATCACCCAACCGTGGCAGGCCTTTCCCCTGCAGCTGCTGGCGGGTTTCCTGTGGGCCGGCTACAATCTGGCCTCTTTCAACCTGCTGTTGGAGCTGACGCCGACCGAATCGCGTCCGCAGTTTGTGGCCGTGTACCAGGCGGCAGTAGGCATCGGGTTGGCGGCCGGCGCGGCCGTGGGCGGTTGGATTGCCCAGGTGTGGGGGTATCGCCCCGTTTTCTGGGTGTCCGGTGTGGGACGATTGGTGATTGCGGTGGCGTTCTCGGTGCTGATTGCCGGCATCAATCCACTGCGGGCGCGGCATTCCCGCTGAAAGTGGAAACGTGTCCAAGTGTGAAGGTGCGAACGTGACCACGTGTGAAAGCGATCACGTGGAAACGTAAGTGATTCGCCGATTCGCCGATTCGCTGATTCGCTTTTTCGCTTTTTCGCCTTTTCGCTTTTTCGCCTTTTCGCCTTTTCGCCGATTCGCTATTTCCGAGGAGCACATGCATGAAAGCAGAGATGGAGCAGCGCGCGTATCACGGCAAGATTGACGCTGAGGAGCTGGCCCAGGCGTTGGTGGTGCAATTTAACCAGGGAGAGACGCGCGCGCAATGGATGCGTGGCCCGGAAGGACGCACGTTCGTGCAGCTTCAGGCGCGGCGCATGGAGCCCGGGGACCCACAGACGGCGGTGACTTTGCATATCCTGCCTTCTCCTACCGGCATCGTCGTCTCGATGGCCGAGCAGCAGTGGCTGGGCGTGGCGGCGGATCTGGCGCGGACCGGCTTGCGCGCGCTGCTGAATCCGTGGTCCCTTATCACCGAAATTGATGACGTGGCGCGCAATGTGCGCGGGCTGCGCCTCCGCGAGGAAGCCTGGAATGCCATCGAGGCTTACTGCCGCGGGATAGGCGCGGGCGTGGGGGCGGCGGCGTTGTTGCAACAGGTGATTTGCCCCTATTGCGGCACTCCCAACGCCCTTGGTGAGAGTAATTGCAAGGCCTGCCGCGCGCCGCTGGCCGAAGCGCAACCGTTGGTCTGTGGTCGTTGTGGTTTCCTGAACGAACCGCACGCCGATCACTGCGCCAACTGCAAAGCTCCCCTGTGAGGTTCAAGCCTTGACGTCCCTGGTGTTGATCCGTCATGGGCAGACCCATGCGCCGCAAGACCCCTGGTTTCGCGGCCAGGTGGACGTCCCCCTGGACGAGGTGGGATTGGCACAGGCCGCGGCGACGGCGCAACGGGTTCTCGCCGAGTGGACCCCCGCGGCCGTCTACAGCAGCCCTTTGACGCGCGCACGGCAGACGGCAGAGCTGATCGCGCAACCGTTGGGATTGGAGGTGCGCCTGCACGAGGGCCTGACTGACATTAACTACGGCGCGTGGCAGGGATTGCGCACGCAGGAGGTGCGCGCTCGCTGGTTCAAGATGCTAACGCTGTGGAATAGCCGTCCCCATCAGGCGGTGATCCCCGGCGGGGAGACGTTGGCTGCGGTGCGCACGCGGGCGCTGCAGGCGGTGCAGGACATCGTCGCCGCGCACCCGCAGGCCCTCGTGGTCGTGGTAGGCCATGCCGTGGTCAATCGCCTGATCCTGCTGCGAGCTTTGGGGTGGAGCTATGAGCGCTTCTGGGAGCTGCCCCAGAAGAATTGCTCGCTCTGCGTGGTGGAGATCGAGGACCCCGCCGCCGCCCATTACGGCGTCTCGCGGCTGAACGACATATCGCATTTGTGAAGAGACGTCATGTGCTGGCGCACACCCTGCAAGCATGAAAATAACGTGTGAACGTGCGAAGGTGTGAACGTGGGCACGTAGGCACGTGGGCACATGAGCACGGGTTCTATTTTCTGAGGAGCATCACCTGAAGTTTTCCGATCCCAAGATAGGAGCAAACATTTATGGAAAGAAAAATCCGCGTGTTGATCGCCAAGCCGGGGCTGGACGGGCATGATCGTGGCGCCAAGGTGGTCGCGCGTGCGCTGCGCGACGCCGGTATGGAAGTCATCTACACCGGCTTGCGCCAGACGCCGGTGATGGTCGCCGAGGCGGCGCTGCAGGAAGACGTGGATGTGGTGGGCCTCTCGATCCTTTCCGGGGCGCACATGGCGTTGGTGCCGCGCATCCTCGACGAATTGCGACAGCGGGGTCTTGACGCGGTGCCGGTCTTCGTGGGCGGCATCATTCCGGCGGATGATGTCCCCGCCCTCAAGGAGCTGGGCGTCACCGAGGTCTTCGGTCCCGGCGCGAACACCCAGACCATCGTGTCCTTCATCCATCAGACGGTAGGAGCTTAGGTGCAGCCCCTCGAGGCGGCTCTGGCGGGAGATCGTCGTGCCCTGGCGCGGCTGCTTTCGTGGGTGGAGAACGGCGCGCCGGAGGGACGTGAGGCGTTGGCGACGCTATTCCCGCGCACCGGGCAGGCGCACGTGATCGGGATCACCGGGTCGCCAGGCGCCGGCAAGAGCACGCTCGTGGGTAAACTGGCCCGCGAGCTCCGTCAGCGCGTGCCGCGTTTGGCGATTGTTGCCGTGGATCCCAGCAGCCCCTTTTCCGGCGGGGCGTTGCTCGGCGACCGGCTGCGGATGCAGGATCTGGCCGCCGACGCGGGCATTTTCATCCGGAGCATGGCCTCCCGGGGGCATCCAGGGGGCATTGCGCACGCCACGCGAGATGTCGTTTTGCTCCTCGATGCGGTGGGATTCCCCGTGATTCTGGTGGAGACGGTGGGGGCGGGGCAGGCGCAGGTAGAAGTCGCCCGCATTGCACACACCGTTATCCTGGTCGAAGCGCCGGGGATGGGCGATGAGGTGCAGGCGCTCAAAGCCGGGTTGATGGAGATTGCGGACATCATCGTGGTCAACAAAGCGGATCGTCCGGAGGCACGCCAGACGGTGCGCGCGCTGCAATCGGCCTACTTTGGCGTCACGACGACCGGGCATCACGGCCCCCGCGCCGATGAGCCGTTGGAGGTCGTCGCCGGGTGGGAGACGCCCATCCTGCAGACCGCGGCGATCGAGAATCAGGGCCTCACAGAGCTGGTGGAAGCCATCGCCGCCCATCGGCAGTACCTCGAAAGCAGTGGCCGTTGGGAACTGTTGCGCCGGCTTCATGCCCGCGCTGAGGTGGAGACGTGGCTACAACGGCATCTGATGTTGGCATTGGAAGAGCAGGTGGGGGAGGAGCGCCTTGCGGCGGCGGTCGAAGCGGTCTTGCGGCGGGAGAAAGATCCCGCGACGGCAGCGCAGGAGCTGCTGGCGCCGCTTTTGAAGCTGTAACACTATCATCATGGAGAGGGCTGGGTTCATGGAGGAAGACTACCTGGATTTGCGCACTTACCTTGATGTCCTGCTACGCCGTCGGCGCGGCATTGCGTTGTTCACCGCGCTTTTGATGCTGGTGGGTGGGTTGTATTCCTTGTTGACGCCGCCGACATATCAGGCGGTTACGGGATTGGTGGTCGCTCCCAAGCGTGCGGATTTGCATTTGACCGCCGTGCTGAGCTTGAGTGCGGAGGACGCTCAGCGGGTGGACCTGCGTTATCGCAACGCGGCCCTCGTAGAAGTCGCCGGCAGCGCTGAGATCGCACAGCGGGTCCTCGCCGCTGACCCCGCGTTGATGGACCAACTCGACGTGCGCGGTCCGAACGCATTGGCGCGCAAAGTGAAGGTGGAGGGCAAGGACGATTGGATTTCCATCCAGGCGTCTGCGCCAACGGCGGAGCTGGCAGCGCGTCTTGCGGCTGCCTGGGCGCACGCGGCCGAGATCCACATCAACGCCCTGTACGCGCCGGATAGCACCGTGGCTGATAACCTGGAGCAGGAATCGCAAACCGCCCTGGGGGATTATCAGCAGGCGCAGGCGGAATGGGAGGCTTTCCTGGGCCAAAGCCGCCGCGCCGAGCTGGAAAGCCAGATTCAGAGAGTAGGGGTCTCGCTGAACTGGGCGGCGCTGGACATGCCGTTGGTGAACACGTATCGGCAAGAAGCCTTGTTGCAGCAGCTGCTATTGGACGCGGAAGCGCTCCAGCAGAGTTTGCAGCAGGCCGGCGGCGCTTCAGTCGGCAATTGGGGGACGGCGATGTCCTTCATCACCTTGCAGACGCAGGCCTTTGGCGGGCAGCTGGCGGGGCAATCTTACCAGCAAGGCGGCGGCGAAAACGCCATGGATCTCACCTTGCAGGGGACAAGTCCCGGCGTTTGGTATCTGGATTTGTCGGCCCCGACGCCGACGGTGACGACAAAGGATGTGGACGCGCTGATCACGATCCTGAAGGCGAAGCTGGCCCTCGTGCAGGCCAGGCTGGCGACGCCGCCGGCGGAAGACAGCGCCGTCCAGGCGCGCGCGGCCCAAATCAACGAGCTGGCGCAAGAACTCACGGCCCTGCGGCTGCAGTTGGAGCAGGACAACGCTATGTCCCGGCAACTGACCGCGACGCGCGACGCCGCCTGGCAGACCTATCTCGCGTTGGTCAACAAGCTGCGCGAAGTGCAGGTCGAGCAGGCCGTGACCGTCAAAGAAGTGCAGGTGGCCTTCGAGCCGCTGCCGCCAGCCAGGCCGAGCGCGCCCAACACAGCGATGAATATCGGCCTGGGTCTGGTAGTGGGCGTGTTCCTTGGCGTCGTGTGGGCGCTGGGTCAGGCCTATCTGGGACGCGGGCCTGTCATTCGGGCGCGGACGAAGGCGGGACAGTGGCTGCTCAACGCCTCGGGTCTGTCCAATGATCCGCGTCAGGAAGCGTCTTGAGAGAGCGCGCTCAAGGATAACGTGCGAACGTGCGGCAGAGACTGGACGGCTCTCTACTCACTGCTCACTGATTTCTGTTTTCGCAGGAGGTTCTTGTGTACTACAATGGCAAACTCATCCGCTTGCGGCCTTCAGAGGCTGAGGACATCCCGCTGTTTGTGCACTGGCTTTCCAATCCGGAGCTGCGGAATTATGTGACGATCCGCTACATCTCTGAAGCGCTGGAGCGGCGCTGGTTTGAGGGGCTGGTCGCGGCGACGAGCGGCGTGGCTCCGCAGCGCCTGCACTTTGTCATCGAGACGCTGGAAAGTTCCCAACCCATTGGAGTGGTGGGCCTGGAGGACATCAACTGGCGGGATCGCCATGCCGAATTTGGCATCATTGTGGGGGAGCCGGATTTCTGGGGCAAGGGCTTTGGCTCTGATGCGGTGCGCGTGACTCTGGCGGTGGGGTTTCGCTGGTTCAACCTGCACCGCATTTTCCTGCATGTGGTGGCGGAGAACGCGCGCGCGATTCGCGCCTATGAGAAGTGTGGGTTTACGCACGAGGGACGAGTGCGTGATGCAATTTTCATTGATGGTATGTATCACGATCTGCTGCTGATGGGCCTGTTGGCGGATGAATTCACGCCGGAGCCCTGACCCGGGGCGCCGGTTGACAGGGAAGCCCTCCGTCAGCGTTGACGGAGGGCAATTTTTTCCAGGGGGCGTCTGTTCAGCAGACGGTTTTGCTCTTCCCGTCTTTGTGTACTTCGTGGCGCAAGGGTCCCCGAGGAGTTGCCATGTTCCTGCGGCACGCTACCGAACGGCCATTGGTCCCGGCGCCGGGCCTCATTTTTCACTTGTCGGTGTATAATACGGGGCACAGGCAGGTTCCTTCACTGCCGCAGGAGGGAATTATGATTGAAGTCGAGATCGAGACGATTCAGGTCAGCCTGGTTTCACCCCACCGCATTGTCGTGCTCAAGGAGCGTGAAGGGGAACGGTATCTCCCCATCTGGATCGGCGCCTGTGAGACTGAGGCGATTGCGATGCGCCTGCAGAATGTCCATACTCCCCGCCCGATGACGCACGATCTCCTCGTCGCGCTGTTGGCCCAGTTCGGGGCCGACCTGCGCTATATCCTGATCAACGCTCTGCGGGACGACACCTTCTACGCGCAGCTGGTGCTTGACGTGCACGGCCGGGAGCAGCTCGTGGACTCCCGCCCCAGCGATGCGATAGCGATTGCCGTGCGATTGGATGCTCCCATCTACGTGGCTGAGAGCGTGCTGGATCAGGCCGGTGTGCTGCCTGAAAAAAGCCTGCTGGAGGAGCACGCCTCGGAAGAGCTGGATGTGTTCCGCGATTTCCTCAATCAGCTGGACCTCGACGACATCCCTACCGACTGAGGGGCAGGCTCGTGGCGGAAAACGCCGGCGGCCGGGGCAGACCCAATGAGTGGAGCAGACAAAACCATCCCGCAAAATATCGAGGCTGAAGAAGCCGTCCTCGGCGCGCTGCTGATTGACGCGGAGGCGATTTTCCGCGTGCTGTCTTTCTTGCGCGCCGAGCACTTCTATCTCCAAAAACATCGCTGGATTTACGAGGCGATCCTGGGATTGCACGAACAGCGCGAGCCGGTGGATTTCCTCACCCTCACGGCGGCGCTGGAGCGGCAGGAGCAGCTGCAGGCGATCGGCGGCAGCGCCTACATCCTGCAGCTGATTTCGGCCGTGCCGTCGGCCATCAACATCGAGAGCTACGCCCACATGGTAGAGCAGGCCAGTGTCCGCCGGCGGCTGCTCGAGGTGGCCAGCGAGATCGCCAAACTGGCTTACGATGAGGAAAAGGGCATCGGCGAGGTCGTGGATCAGTCCGAACGCGCGCTGTTTGCGGTCAGTCAGCAGCGCATCGCGCGGGACCTGCGCCCCGTTCAGGAAGTCGTCGGCACATACCGCGACTATTTGTACAATCTGTACGCGCATCGCGGCGAGCTGATGGGCGTCACCTCCGGCTTCCGCGATCTGGATCGCCTGTTGGGGGGCTTTCAGCGCTCGGATTTGGTTATCCTGGCGGCGCGCCCCGGCGTGGGGAAGACGTCATTGCTGCTGACGATGGCGCTCAAGGCGGCGGAAAAGGGCAAGCTGGTGGCGATTTTCAGCCTGGAGATGTCGGCGGAGCAGCTGGTGCAGCGCATGATCTCGTCGCTCAGCCGCGTGGATGCGCAACGGTTACGCATCGGCAATCTGCAGGATGAGGACCTCCCGAAGATCGAGGACGCGATTGGACACCTGGCGGATTTGCCGATCTACATTGACGACACGCCGGCTTTGACCCCGCTGCAGCTGCGCACCAAATGCCGACGCCTGCACTCGGAGCACGGCCTGGATATGGCGTATGTGGATTACCTGCAGCTGATGACTGCCGACACCCGCACGGAGAACCGCGTTCAGGAAGTCTCCTATCTCTCGCGGATGCTGAAGGCGTTGGCGCGGGAGCTGGACACCCCTGTCCTTACCGTCTCGCAGCTCTCCCGTGCCGTGGAGCAGCGGCAGGATCGGCGCCCCGTGCTCTCCGATCTCCGCGAAAGCGGCAGTATCGAGCAGGACGCGGATGTGGTGATGTTCATTTACCGCGACGACATGTACCATCCCGAAACGCAGCAGCTCAACATCGCGGAAGTCATCGTGGCAAAACATCGCAGCGGCCCCCTCGGCACGGTGCAACTCTATTTCAACCGCAACCTGACGCAGTTTGCCGATGCGACGACCCTCACCGAACCCCCGGAGGTCTAGCCGATGGCCGCTCCCAAAGACGTGATGTGGCATTTTTCGGGCTTTCCGGAGGGCGAGGCGCCGCTGGTCCGCCTGCCGGAGAGCTTCTTCACCGAGCTGTTGCCCCGCATTGACGACCTGGAGGAATTGCAGATCACCTTGTTCGTGCTGTGGCGCCTGTCGCAGCAGCGCGCTGAAGTCGCCCCCTGGATCACCGAGGCGGAATTGCTGGCGGATCCCTTCGTCAACCGGCTGTTGGGCCCTGATGCGACGGCGACGACGCTCGCTCGCGCTCTCGAACGCAGCGTCAACCGGGGGACGTTGTTGCGCGCCCCCTGGCGTCGCGCGGACGGCAGCGAGGAAGTCCGCTATCTGGCCAACAGCCCGCGGGGACGCATCGCTGCGGAGGCGTTGCGGCGCGGGGCCGTCCCTCACAAATTGGCCAGTGCCGACCGCCCCAACATCTACACGCTGTACGAGCAGAACATTGGCCCGCTCACGGCGCTCATCAGCGAAGACCTGCGCGACGCCGAGGCGACCTATCCGCCGGTCTGGATTGAGGACGCTTTTCGGGAGGCGGTGCGGTTGAACCGCCGTAACTGGAAATACATCCGCGCCATTTTGGAACGTTGGAAGGCAGAAGGACGAGATGAGAGCGATCAACGAGATAGCGAAGCAGATGGGCGCCGGTATGTCGAAGGCGAATTTGCCGACTTCATCCGGCACTGAGGAGGCGTCGGGCGCCGTCGGACAGGGCGCGCCGAATTGCCCGGTCTGTGGCGGCATCGGCTATGTGCGCCGTGAGGTGCCGCTCGACCATCCCGACTTCGGGCGGCTCTTCCCCTGCAGCTGCCGCACCGAGGAGCTGCGTGCGCGCCGCCTCCAGGCCTTGCGGACGATGAGCTCCCTCGAACATTTGGAGCGGTTCACCTTCGCTACTTTTCACCCGGAGGGACACGGCCTGTCGCCGGAGCAACAGGCGAACTTGCACAGCGTCTACGACCGCGCACGGGAGTTCGCGCAGCGTCCTGACGGCTGGCTGGTGTTGTGTGGCGGCTACGGCTGCGGCAAGACGCATCTGGCGCTCGCCATCGCCAACGCCTGCGTGGAGCAAGGACTGCCGGTGCTGTTCCTCACCGTCCCTGATTTGCTGGATTATCTGCGGGCGGCGTTCGCGCCGGGCGCCCCCCAAAGCTATGATGAACGCTTCGAGGAGATCCGTAGCGCGCCGCTGCTCATCCTCGACGATTTGGGGACGGAGCAGAGCACGTCCTGGGCCCTGGAGAAGCTCTTTCAGCTGCTCAACTTCCGCTACATGAACCGCCTTCCGACGGTCATTACCACCAATCAGGAAGTGGAAGACCTGGAGCCGCGGCTGCGCTCGCGCCTCGCGGATGTCGAGGTCGTGCAGATCGCCAGGATTGTGGCGCCCGATTACCGGCAGGCGGGGACGGGACAGTCACATGCGGATCTCAACACGTTGCCGCTCTATGCCGGGATGACCTTCGACAATTTCGACTTGCGGCAAACGGATCCAGAGTGCGAGCATTCGGAGAACCTGCGGCGGGCCGTCGAGATCGCGCAGGCGTTCGCCCTTGCCCCCGCCGGTTGGCTTACGTTTACCGGTCCCTTCGGCTGCGGCAAGACGCACCTGGCGGCGGCCATCGCCAACGAGCGTGCCCGCCTGGGACAGACGGTGCTCTTCATCGTCGTCCCCGACTTGCTGGATTACCTGCGGGCGGCCTTCAGTCCCCAGAGCACCATCCCCTACGACAAGCGCTTTGATGAGGTGCGCCGCGCCCCCTTCCTGGTGCTCGACGATCTGGGCACGGAAAGCGCCACGCCCTGGGCGCAGGAGAAGCTCTACCAGCTCTTCAATTTCCGCTATGTCTCGCGCCTGCCTACCGTGATCACGACCGCCAAACCCATCGAGGCGCTCGACGCCAAATTGCGCACCCGCATGTTGGACGCGACCCGCAGCATGATCTTTGCCATCACCGCGCCCCCGTACCTGGGCGGCCCGAGCCGCCCGCGCGCCAAAGCGCCGCGTCAGAAGCGCAGCGGCAGCGGCGACAAAAGTTAGTTGTGCGTATAGAACATTAGTGCTATAATGAGGGTGTTTTCAAGTCGTAGCAAAAACCAAGCTGGCCGGGCGCTAAGCACGCCAGGAGCGCCCTTATATTTTTTTTTAAGGATTAACATGTTCCTGCGGCACATTACAGCAAATGAAAATAACGGCCTGAGAGCGAACTGAAGGCCGCGGTACATAGGTCATGCAAGTGATTTTGAGATTCGCCGATTCGCCTATTTTCCGAGAAGATATTGGACGCAGATGGACGCAGATTCCGCAGATTTTAAAGTTTGCATCCCAATGCCGGTTGGAACATGGGCACGTGGGCACCTGAGCACGGATTCTATTTGCTGAGGAAATCACTTACGCATTACGCATCACGTATTACGCATTTTCTGAGGAGGACACCATGGTTGATGAAGGACGGCAGAAAGTATTGGATCAAACCGTAGCGCAGGTGAAGCGTCGTTTCGGCGAGGGCGCGCTGATGCGCCTGGGCGAGGCGACGCATTTGCAGGTGGAGGTCATCCCTACCGGGTCGCTGGCGGTGGACATTGCCCTGGGCGTCGGCGGGTTGCCGCGGGGGCGGATCACCGAGATCTACGGCCCCGAAGGGTCCGGCAAGACCACCCTCTGTCAGCATCTCGTCGCCGAATGCCAGAGGCGCGGCGGAATTGCCGCCTTCATTGACATGGAGCACGCCCTGGATCCTACGTACGCCGCGCATTGCGGTGTGGATGTGGACAATCTCTACATCTCCCAACCCGACACAGGCGAGCAGGCGCTGGAAATCGCCGAGGCGTTGGTGCGTAGCGGGGCCGTGGATGTCGTCATCATTGACTCCGTGGCGGCGCTGGTGCCGCGCGCCGAGATCGAAGGCGAGATGGGCGACAGTCACCCCGGCTTGCAGGCGCGCCTGATGAGCCAGGCGCTCCGCAAGCTCTCCGGCGCGATCAAGCAGAGCAACGCGGTGATGGTCTTCACCAATCAATTGCGCGAGAAGATCGGGGTGATGTTTGGTTCGCCGGAGACGACCTCGGGCGGGCGGGCGCTCAAGTTCTACGCCTCCGTGCGGATGGATGTGCGGCGCGTGACCGCCATCAAAGAGCAGGGGGAAATCGTGGGACACCGCACGCGGGTGCGCATCACCAAAAACAAGGTCGCGCCGCCCTTCCGCGTGGCCGAATTCGACATCATGTTCGGGAGCGGCATCAGCCGGGCGGGCGATCTCCTGGACATCGGCCTGGAGCTGGGGGTCCTGGACAAACGCGGTTCGTACTACTACTATGAGGGGGAACGGTTTGCGCAGGGGCGTGAGAATGCCAAGCTGTACGTGGCGGAGAACCCCGTCTTCGCTGACGATATCGAGCGCCTCATCCGCGAGCGCCTGCAGACGCTGGAAGAAGTGCCGCTCAAGGTCGGCGTCACCGCTGAGGGCGGCGAGATGGACAGTGAGGACATCTAAGCCCGCGCGACAGCGGCGTTCCCTCGGAAAATAAGGACCGGTGAGCCGTGAGGAGAGAGCTGCTGCAGTTTTTGCTTGCGGTTCATAACTCACGACTCACTTTTTTATTCTCGGTGGTGGGTTGGAGGAACATGGTAACTCCTGGAGGATGCGATGGATGCTCTGGCAAGTTTGAGTCCCGTAGTTCAGGCCCTCGTGGCCACGCTGTTCACCTGGGGGATGACGGCAGTGGGAGCGGCCGCCGTGTTTTTGGGCCGCGAGGTCAACCGTAAATTGCTGGACAGCATGTTGGGATTTGCCGCCGGGGTGATGATCGCCGCGAGCTATTGGTCGCTGCTCGCGCCGGCGATTGAGATGGCGACGGGGGGGCCGTTGCCGGCCTGGTTCCCGGCCGTCATCGGCTTTTTGATGGGCGGCGCCTTCCTGCGGTTGGTGGATCGGCTCCTCCCGCATTTGCACATCGGGGAGACGACTCCCGAAGGTCTCAAATCCCCCTGGCAACGGACGACATTGCTGGTCCTGGCGATCACGCTGCACAACTTCCCCGAAGGGCTGGCGGTGGGGGTGGCTTTCGGCGCGCTCGCAGCAGGGTTGCCGACCGCCGCGACGTCTGGCGCTGCGGCGCTGGCGCTGGGCATCGGGATCCAGAATCTTCCCGAAGGGTTGGCGGTTTCCATGCCCCTGCGGCGTGAGGGCGTCTCGCGGGGCAAAAGTTTCTTTTTCGGTCAGCTTTCGGGCATGGTCGAACCTGTCGCCGCGGTGTTGGGCGCCGCGGCGGTGATGGTGGCGCAGCCGATTTTGCCTTACGCGCTGGCTTTTGCGGCGGGCGCGATGATTTTCGTGGTCGCCGAGGATTTGATCCCCGAAGCGCAACAGGGGGGGTATGTCCACGAGGCGACGCTGGGCGTGATGCTGGGCTTCGCCGTGATGATGTTCCTGGACGTGGCGCTAGGCTAAAATGACCCTGCCCGGCAGTTGGCAACGGCGCCGGGCGGGGGAGGGGATCGGACTTAGCCGGCGAGGGTCAGGCCGAAGCGGTCGAGCACGCGCTGCAGCGGCGTGAAGAGGGTCACCTGCTCGGAGCCGGCAAAGAGCAGCCCCACCGCGCGCCGCTCCATGTCCAGGATGGCGGAGCCGGAATCGCCGGGACTGCTCATCTGGCCGGCGATGATTTGATCGGTGAAGCGGGCCATTTTCCCCTGATAGTCCACATTCACCGTGACGTTGATCTGTTGCACGCTCCCCTGCGTGTAGCCGGTCGTCCGTCCCACTTTTTGAAGGGGCAGCCCCAAGGTCGGTTCGCCGACTCCCGTGGGGAGGCCGATGTCCCCAATCGCCGCTTCAACGAGTTCCGGCGCGGCCACCCGCGCCAGGGCCGCGTCCATGAGATTCTCCCCCGGCGTTTTTTGCACCGCTGCCAGCCGATGGGTGGAGCCGGCGAGGCGGGCCAGCGCATTGAGGATCTGCGCCACGGTCTGCGCGATCGCGCACTGTCCGGGCTGCTCCCCGAAGTCCAACGGCTCGAATTCTGCCAGCGTGGCGATGCGGTCGTCGGGGGTGCCCTGGTCGAGCGGGGCGGGTTGCCAGATGGCGTCGCCGAGGTGCGCGTCGTTGCTGTTCGCCAGGACGTGATTGTTGCTGAGGATGTAGAGCTCGTCCCCACGCTGCACGAGCAGGCCAAACGTGCCGGCCGTGATGCGGTAATGGCCGATGGACACGCCGGGCATTGCCGGGCGATGCCGCGCTTTGGGGTCGAAGGGGGGCAGGTACGCCCGGATGAGGCCCGTTTCTACCACGTCGGTGGGAAAGCCGTCCACCGCTTGGGGGACGAGGTCCCGGGGCGCGAGCTCGGTGACGGGCATTTTGCGCACGACGGAGACCACCAGGCTGAGCTCATCGGTCTGTTCCGTGCCTCGAACTTTGTAGCCCAGGCCACAGGCGACTACATTGCGTCGCGTCAGCAGTTCGGGAACGGCGGCGCTGTAGATGCCGCGCACTTGAGCCAGGATGTCGTTGTTCATCTTTGAGCCTCCTCAGCGAATAGCGAGTCTCAAAATCACTTATGTGGCAAACGTGGCACGAATTTCAAGCCGCTATTTTCACGATCTGCGAAAATCGGCGACTTCTATTCGGACGCCGGGCCCTGAGGGCTTGCCGGTTCAGCCGGTTGTGCGGCGGGTGTGCCAATGGCTTCCACTTTGACCGGCACACCGTCCAGCTCGTCGGGGATGCGGTCGGCGGGCGCCAGCGCCTGCAGCGGCACTTTGTGTGTCACGTTGACGATCACGGAAACGCTGCCCTCGCGCGTCACCGTCCCGCGCAGCCCGATGCCTACGCCGACGACGTTGGCTTTGGAGAGCAACTCCCGCTCGTACCGCTCTTTGACCTTTTGCGCTTGCTGTAAGTCTACCGTTGCTATTTCGGCAGCTTCTGGCGCTTCTTCTTGAGCGCTCATGGCAATCCCCTTTTCTTCCTCAATCGCGCGTTGGGGAGCGATCCCCTGTTTCCATAAGCGAAATATCACTATCAGCCAGCCGGCGCCGCAGGCCCAGAAGCCCCAGCCGGGCCTCACCGGCGCGGCGAAGAGACGCTCCAGGGCCGGCAGCAGCCGGGGAAACGTGCTGAAGGCCGGCACGCCGGTGAGCAGCATCCAGCCGAGCGTCAGCCAGGCGCGCCAGCGGGCCTCGCCTTGCCGGGAGGGCCGCCACAGGGTGAGCGCCGCCAGCGCGAGCAGGCCGCCGACGCCCCACCAGAAGGGGACGCGCCAGCCGGGCGTGCGCCAGGCGGTGCGGATGACGTCGTAGGGCGGGAGCGTGTTGATCAGCAATCCCGCGCCGATGAGAGCCGCCCCCCAGCGCCAGAGGGGACGGGCCTCCGCGAGCAACAGCGGCAGGAGGAGCGCCAGTCCTACCGCCGGCAGTCGCAGCGCGTAGAGGTTGACCTGCAGAGCGAGGGTCTCGATCTCCGGCAGGACCCGCAGGATGTCGAAGAGGTCGTAGGCGTTCCAGGCCAGCGCCGCCGACGCCTGCTCTATCCACGGACCGAAATATCCGACCACGGCAAGGCCCCAGGCGACCAGATCAAGGCCCCGTTGCAGGGAGGACAATTTGGGTCGCGCGCTCATTCCGTCCCTCATGGCCGGAGCAGGCGAAAGTCATCGAAGGCCGCCGTGGTGGTTCCCCCACGCACCGCATCGGTGAACAACGCCACCGCGCCTTCCTGAAAGCTGCTGTCGGTGTGGGTCACGGTGAACGTGTCGTTGAGGCGCAGGGTCAACGTCTCGCCTTCACACCGCGCCTCGAGGGTATTTTTCGCCAGCCCGGTGTTGATGGCCTCCGTGGCCGTCGGCCCTTCCAGCGGCGTGGAAGAGCCGTTTTCCACTTTGAGCATGAGGTAGTAGCCATCGGCGCTGATGGCGAAGAGGTAGTAGTTCTCTTCGTCCTGTTGCCGGCAGAGGACGCCCATCCAGTTGTCTTGTGTGCCCTCGACGTACCGCACGGTCACCTGGATCACGACGTCGGTAAAATTTTGTCCCAGGAGTTGGGTATAGACGCTCTTCCCTCTGCCCCGGTCTTCGAGATAGAATTCCCCTTGCTGCACGTAGGCCGCGCTTTCGGTGGTATCGAAGCGCGCCCAGGCGGTCGTCGGGGTGGCAAAGGCGTCGGTGAACAGCTCCGCGGCAGTTTCTGGCGGCGCGGTCGGTTCAGGGGTGGGGGCACATGCCGTCAGGAGGATCAGCAGCGGCAGGAGAAGGCGCAGCCCTCGCGCCGTGAGACTGTCGTTCATACCGTCGCCTCCTCGCGGTAGGCGGGCAGGGCGATGGTAAAGGTCGCGCCGGTATTCGGTCCTGCGCTGTCCACCCAGACGCGCCCGCCGTGTTTTTCGATCACCTCGCGGACGATCGAAAGTCCCAATCCCATGCCTTCGTAGCGGCGTTTGGTGCTGCCGTCTATCTGGTAGAAGCGCTCGAAAATGCGGGTCTGTTCGGAGCGCGGGATGCCGATGCCGTCGTCGCGGATGGAGCACAACACTTCACTATTTTCCACCCAGGCCTTCATCCAGATGTGTCCGCCCGGGCGGTTGAATTTGATGGCGTTGTCGAGCAAGTGCCACAGCGCCAACCCCAACTGTTGGGGGTCGAGGTTGACTTCCGGCAGGGACGGATTCAGATCCACCTGGAGCTCCAGCTGCTGGCGCGTGACTTTCTGGCGGATCGCCTGGACCGCGCGCAGGAGGACCGGCTGAATGGGCTGCGGGTGGCACTCCAACTGTCCCGCCTCGACGTCTTCCAGCGTGGTGATGCTTTCGACCAGGCCGGCGAGCCGATCGGTATGGGTCTGCATGGCTTTGAGCGCTTGCTCCATGGTGGGTTCCAGTTGGAAGCCAAAGCTGGTGTCGAGCACCAAATCGAGGTAGCCTTTGACGATCGTCAGCGGGGTGCGGAGCTCGTGCGAGACGTTCTGGATGAACTGCGATTTCATGGCATCGAGGTGCCGCAGGTTTTCGTAGGCGGCCTCGGCGCGTTCGCGGGCGACGAGGGCTTCCTCAAACAGCCGGGCATTGTGCAGGGCGATGGCGACCAGCGGGATCAGCGCTGCCAGGGTGTCGCAATCATTTTGGGAGAATTGCTGCGGCCGCGTGCCCGAGACGCAGAGGAACCCGGCGAGCTGCTGATTCAGGTAGAAGGGCGCGGCAATGTGCGAGCGGATCCAGGTCGTCTCTGGCATGAAGATCCATCCTGGCGCTTTGATGACGTCGGCGCTGAGGAGCGGCGCGCCTTGCTGCGCCGCCTGACGGAGGTTGGCCGTGTGTTGGATGTCGAGGCTGGTGTTGGGAGGCGGATATGGGAGATTGCCGGTGGTGCGCTGTTGCACCAGCACGGCCTGGCCATCTCGAACCAGCAGCACTTCGGCGGCGTCGCAGGGGGTGAGATGGAAGAGGGCGTCGAGCACTTGCGCCAGTACCTCGTCCATGTCCAGCGAGGCGACGAGCTGCTGCCCCAGTTCGCCGATAGTCTCAGCCAGGGTGCGGGTCGCGCGCTCGGCGCTGAGCAGCTGCGCGTTGTGAATGGCAATCGTGGCGATGCTCGCCAGGTAGCCCAGCGCTTCTTCATCCTCGTGGGTGAAGCGCGTGCCCGGCTCGAAACTGTCTACCGTGATGTAGCCGATCATGGCATGGGCGTGGAGCAAGGGCGCGGCGAGGGTCTCGTGGATTTCTTCCACCCGGCCATACCGCCGCAGGCTTTCGGTCGCCTCTGCCGGAAAGTCGTCCGTCGTGGCCTGGGCGATGTCATGGACGCGGACGATCTCGCCAGCTTGCAGCCTGGGGATGAAGCTGCTGGTCGAGGGAATTTTCACCTGCCGCAGTTCCGGGGCATACCCCACGAAAGCGCGAAAAGCCAGCTGGCCGTTTTCCTCCAGCAGCAGGCTGCCCGCTGCCGCTTCTGGGATGAGCGCGACGGCCTCTTCGATGATGTGTTGTAACAAGGGCTCGAGATCAGATTCGGTGAAGAGCGTGGTGGCGAGGGAAGTGATGGCTTGTAGCAGGCGTTTGCAGGTGTTGTAGGGGAGAGGCGGGGATCGGCGAGGCTCCTGCAGCTGCGCGATCAGTGCCCCCGGTGAATCCGCCGGAATCTGGACGTAGGGATAGACGCTGTAAGTGGTCCAGCCTTCTGGCGGAGGCGCCGTCCCCACGAGCGTCACCGGCAACTGCGGGGCGAGCTTGCACAGCAGCTGCGGCAGGAGCAGCATCACCTGGTCGGGCAGAGGCAGGGCGACCCACAAAGCCTCGATGGATGGCTCGCTCAGAACTGCCTGGAGCTGCTTTAAGTCCCCGAGCGGCTGGACGGTCACGCCAGCGGCGGCAAAGGAGGCCGAAAGGGCGTCTTTCAGCGGATTAGTGTCAGTGACAAAGAGAACCTTCATGCTGCGTCATTCCCTCGTGTGAGGAAGTTGAGCGTGCCTCTATCTGCGTCATGGCATCGTAACCCTATTGTAACATGAATTTGGGTGGATGCGAGAGCAAGCGTTATTGAGTCTGAGGGGGCGCGGATTTCATGGAGGGGGCCTTCGAAAATAGAACCCGTGCCCACGTGCCTGGGTGCCCACGTTCCCACGTTATTTTCATTTGCAGTGGTGTGCCGCAGGAACATGTCAATTCCTCGGAAAATGGCTCACAGATGGCCGCAGATTTCACGGATCAGAAAAAGGTAACGCGAACTTCAGCTCGCTCTCAGACCGCCCCGGAATGATGAACTTTCACAATTCAATGGGAACTTTTTTTGTGGTTTTTTGCAGGCGGGCGGAGCCCGCCTGCAAAAAACCTTTATTTTTTTTCTCCCCTCCCCAACGGCGCACACGCCGTTGGGGAGGGGGCAGGGGGTGGGGCAAAAGCTACAGATCACAAAGGTTCATCGCTCGCCGTCTGGCTACCTGATGCCAGGCTGAACAGTGACGATATTTGAAAGATTACGACCATCAGTATAGAAAACAAGCAGGCCCGGACGTTGCCGGGCCTGACGAGAGAGCCGAGGCTAAGATCAGGCGAGCCCTGCGGCCTGGCGCAGCAGTTCCGCCTTGTCTGTGGCTTCCCAGGGCGCGTCAATGTCCGTGCGCCCAAAATGTCCATAGGCTGCGGTGGCCTTGAAGATCGGGCGGCGTAACCGCAGATAATGAATGATCGCCGCGGGGCGCAGGTCGAAATGCTCCTGGATGAGCTCGATGATGCGCTCATCGGGGATTTTCGCCGTGCCGAAGGTCTCCACGGAAAGTGAGAGGGGCCGCGCGACCCCAATCGCATAGCTGATCTGCAGCTCCACCCGGTCGGCGATGCCCGCGGCTACCAGGTTTTTGGCGATGTACCGGGCCATGTAAGCGGCGGAGCGATCCACCTTCGTCGGGTCCTTGCCGGAGAAGGAGCCGCCGCCGTGACGCGCGACCCCGCCGTAGGTATCCACGATGATCTTGCGCCCGGTGAGGCCGGCGTCGCCCTGCGGCCCGCCGATCACGAAGCGTCCGGTGGGATTCACGTAAATCTTGGTCTGCGCGTCGAGCATCCCCTCCGGGATGACCGGCTTGATGACGTGCTCGATGATGTCGGCGCGGATCTGTTCGTGGGTGATTTCCGGCCCGTGTTGTGCGCTGACGACCACCGTGTCCACGCGCTGAGGCTTGCCGTAGGCGTATTCGACCGTCACCTGGCTCTTGCCATCGGGACGCAGGTAGGGCAGCGTGCCGTTCTTGCGCACCTCGGCGAGGCGACGGCAGAGCTGGTGGGCGAGGGAAATCGTCAACGGCATCAACTCCGGCGTCTCATTGCAGGCAAAGCCGATCACCATGCCCTGGTCGCCGGCGCCGATGGCCTCGATTTCGGCATCGGACATCTCGCCGGTTTTGGCTTCCAGAGCTCTGTTCACGCCCAGAGCGATGTCGGGAGATTGCTCTTTGATGCTGACGATGACCCCGCAAGTCTCGCCATCGAAACCGTACTTGGCGCGGTTATAGCCGATGTCGAGCACGACGTTGCGGGCCAGCGTGCCGATGTCCACATAAGTTTTGGTGGTGATTTCACCGGCGACCAGGATCAGTCCCGTCGTGACCGAGACTTCGCAGGCGACCCGCGCTTCAGGGTCGTCAGCGATGATGGCGTCGAGGACGGCATCGGAGATCTGATCGCAGATCTTGTCCGGGTGGCCCTCAGTGACCGATTCCGACGTGAAGTAAAACTTCGGCGATGTCATGAAAGTCGTGCTCATAGAATCCTCCTGTACCCTAGCTGAAGTTTCGATGCGCCGGCGCGCGGGATGAATCCTCGTCCGGCGCATTAACGTCGCCATTATACCTCATTTTGCATAAAGTTTCGGGCCGGCCCGGGCGCGCCCGTTTTACCGCTCCGGGATTTTCCCCGCTGCCTTGCGCGCCTTGATGACGTCCTCGGCGATGCTGTCGGGAACGATCTCATAGCGCTTGAATTCCAGCGTGAAGGTGCCGCGCCCCTGCGTCATGCTGCGCAACTCCGTCGCGTAGCCGTGGGTTTCGGCCAGCGGGATTTCCCCCTCCACGTTGCGGAGCTGCCCGCGCGCGCGCATGGCGCTCATCACCCCGCGCCGCCGTCCGATGTCGGCAACGACGCTGCCCATGAAGTCCTCCGGCGTGTTGAGGTCAATGCGCATGATGGGCTCCAGCAGTGCGGGATTGGCCGCGCGCACCAATTGCCGGGCCGCCATCCCGCCGCAGATCTCAAAGTCCATGGCCGCAGAATCCACCTCGTGATAGCGCCCGCCGGTGAGGGTGACTTTGACACGCTGCACCGGGAAGCCGGCGATGACGCCCTGTTCCAACGCGCGCCGCAGGCCGAGTTCCGTCGGACGCCAGAAATCGCGGGGCAGATCCGCCGGCGGCGCTTCACTGCGGAACAACACCCCGTTCACGGCCTCCTCGGCTTCCGCGTCGGGAAGCGGCTCGATGCGGAGCGTGATTTCGGCGAAGTGCCCGTGTCCGCCCGATTGCTTCTTGTAGGTTGAGGTGAGTTCCACGGCTTTGCGCACCGTCTCGCGGTACGACACCTGGGGGGCGCTCACCTGCGGGATCAGGCCGAATTCCGTCCGCAGGCGGTCAATGGTCACGTCGAGGTGCAGCTCGCCCATCCCGGCCAGGGTGAGCTCGCCCGTTTCGGGATCGGTTTTGGGGATCAGCGTTGGATCCTCCTCGCTCAACCGCAGCACTGCCTGTTGCAGCTTCTCCCGATCTTTGGTGGATTGCGGCGCGAGCGCGACGGCGATCACGGGTTCGGGGAATTTGAAGCGTTCCAGGAGGATGGGGTGGGCCGGGTCGCAGAGCGTGTCGCCGGTGACGGCGTCTTTCATGCCCACGAGGGCGACCACATCGCTGGCTGCCATCCATTCCACTTGCTCGCGGCGGTCGGCGTGCATCCGGTAGATGCGTCCCACGCGCTCTTGGGCGCCGGTGCGGGGATTGAGGATCTCCTCGCCGGTGTTGACCTGCCCGGAGAAGACGCGCACCCAGGTGAGATGCCCGACGTGCGGATCGCTGACGATCTTGAACGCGAGCGCGCAGAAGGGGGCGGCAAAGGAATCCGGGCGTTCGAGCAGCTGCTCTTCGTCTGCCGGATGATGTCCCAGCACCGGGCGCATGTCCACGGGAGCGGGGAGGTAGGCGACGATGGCGTCGAGCAACGGTTGGATGCCGATGCGATTGCGGGACACGCCGCACAGCACCGGCACGAGGTCGCCCTGAATGACGGCCTGGCGCAGTGCCGCCTGCCACGTCTCGAGCGCGATCTCTTCCCCTTCCAGGTGACGCAGGAGCAGGGTCTCGTCGGTCTCGGCGATGCTGTCGAGCAGGTGTTCCCGAGCCCGGGCGACCTCTTGAGCCATCTCCGCCGGAATGGGGCCGGGGGTCGGATCATCCTGCCCCGCCTCCCAGAACAGCGCCTGCCCTGCGAGCAGGTCCACGATCCCCCGGAAATCGCTCTCGACGCCGATGGGCAATTCGATGGCGATGGCCTTGGGGGTGAGGCGTTCCTGTGCTTCGGCAAGCACGCGCTGAAAATCCGCGCCGATGCGGTCGAGCTTGTTCACGAAAATCAGCCGGGGCAGGTGCTCGTTGTTCGCGTGCAGCCAGACGGCTTCGGTCTGCGGCTCTACGCCGCCGACGCCGCAGAGGACGATCACCGCGCCGTCAATGACGCGAATCGAGCGGACGACCTCGGCGGTGAAGTCAATGTGGCCCGGCGTGTCAATGATGTTGATGCGATGGCCCTTCCAGTGGCAGGCGGTGGCGGCAGACATGATGGTGATGCCGCGTTCGCGCTCCTGCTGCAGGAAATCCATCTGCGTGTTGCCCTCGTCCACATTCCCCTGGCGGTGAATCCGCCCGGTGAAATACAGGATGGCTTCGGTTGTCGTTGTTTTGCCCGCGTCAACGTGCGCGAAAATTCCGATGATGCGCACGTTTTTGATGGGCGCTTCTTCTTTGGCGTGACAAAGACAGGACGCAATGGCGTGCTATCCAATCCCGGCAGACGTGGTATGATGAGACGCAAAACTTGTCAGTGTGAGCAGAGAATCGAGCATGGCCATCGTCCGTCACTCATCTTCCGCGCCCCGCTGCGCCGGCAATCAGCTGGCGCGCGGAAAGGCTTCCCCCCGGTTGAGGTCAGCTCATCCTTCCGCCGGAGGGCCTGGGGCGTGAGACGGTTGAGCGTCGTGATTCTGGCGCTGCTCCTGACGAGCTGTGGTTTCTCTCCGGCGGCGGGACAACCCTCGCCGGTGCTGACGACTTCCCCGACGCCAACGGCCACCCTGCTGCCCTCACCTACCCCCACGGCGACGCCGCCCTCTCCCGTCACGCCGACGCCTGCGCCGACGATCTCGCTGGGTTTCCTGGTCGGCGCGACGGTCACGCCAACGCTGACCCCCTCGCTGCCGGTTCCCGTTCTCGTGGACACTCCCTCCCCGGAGCTGCCGGGACGGGTGATTCCAGAGCCGTTGGGCGTCAACATTCACTTCACGCAGGCAGAGCCGGGCGAGGCGGAGCTCCTGGCCGCCGGCGGGTTCCGCTTCGTGCGGATGGACCTTTTCTGGCACACGATCGAGCGCGAGATTCCGGGGCGCTACGACTTCTCCGCCTACGATTCCCTGGTTGAGACGATGGCGGCGCGAAATATCCGCATCGTCTTCATCCTCGACTACGGCAATGACCTTTACGGCGGCGGGAACGCCCATCACTTCGACGCCGGGCGGGCGGCATTCGCGCGTTTTGCCGCTGCCGCCGCGCGCCATTACCGCGGGAAGGGCATCATCTGGGAGATCTGGAATGAACCCAATCTGGAACGCTTCTGGCACGGCCCGCCGGACCCTGTCTATTACAACAAAGTCGCTTCTGAGGTCATTACCGCCATCCGCCAGGTGGATCCGACCGCGTTGATCATCGGCCCGGCGACGGCGGGATTCCCGTGGGAGTACCTTCAGACGCTGGCCGATCTGGGGTTGTTCAACAAATTGGACGCCGTGAGCGTGCATCCTTACCGTTCCAACGCGCCGGAGACGGCGTGGGAGGACTATGCCCGCTTGCGCGGGATCTTGGACCGCGCCAGTCCCAACCGCAAAATCCCTATCATCACCAGCGAGTGGGGCTATTCTACCGTGGCGGGCGGCCCTACCGAGGAGGAACAGGCGCAATACGCGGCGCGTCAGGCGCTGGCGCACCTGGCCTACGATGTGGATTTGAATATCTGGTACGATTGGCGCAACGACGGCGACGACCCCAACGAGATCGAGTTCAATTTTGGATTGGTGCGGCGCGACCTCGCTCCCAAGCCGGCCTACACGGCGATGAAGACGCTGGTGGCGACGCTGCGCGGCTACGCCTTTCAGCGGCGGATCCCGCTCGGCGGGCCGACGGAGTTCGGCCTGCTGTTCCGCAATGACGGCCGAGCCGCCCTGGCGCTGTGGACGAACGGGGAGCCGCGGACGGTCTCGTTGCCCGTGCCGTGCGACGAAGTCACCGTCGTCGAGATGAACGGGAAGCGCAGCGCCGTCGCCGTCACCGAGGGGCAGCTGCAGCTGCGCCTCGAGGGTGCGCCGCGTTATGTGCTCCTGTGTGAGAGCGAGACGACGCTGCGCCTGGCGGTATGGCGTCCCGTGGATTCCGTTCACGTGCTCCAGAATGACGGGACCGGGCGGGTGCTGGTTGAGGTGGAGAATCCCTTCCCCTCAGCGTTGCAGGGCAAACTGGAGGTGCGCGCCGATGGCGTCGTGCTGGGCAGCGCCGGCGTGCAGGTGCGGCCTGGGGTCACGGAGAAGTTCAGCGTGCCGGTCGCCCTCGCCGCAACGCCGGGTCAAATCATCCCTGCCGAGTTGGAGTTCATCACCCCGGATTTGCTCCCGCTTCAATCCGCCGTGGTCTGGCTGCACATTCCCCAGAACTAAGGTTGAAGTTCAAGCAGAGCTTCCCGGTCGGTTAGAGATTCCTTTTGCTGCGCCTTCGATTCCTACATCTGTTGGAGGTTACCATGGTCACTTTTTGGCATTCTCGTCCTTTTGCCGTGCGCCTTCTCATGGCGTTCCTGCTCCTGAACATGCTGGCATGTAGTTTCCTGGATGACACCGCAAGTGAGGAAGTCGAGACCCCCGAAATGACGCTCGAAGCCGCTGCAGTCACAGTCGAACTGCATGAGCCGAGCGCTGATTTCTTCGAGCCGACGGATTGTTCTTACGAAGATCTCGACGCGGATGTGGAGTGCGGCTATGTGAGCGTGCCGGCAGATTACGACGATCCCGACAGTGACTATTGGCAGCTGGCGGTGACCCTTTTGCGCGCCCCAGGCGGCGCGGAATATCCCGATCCGGTGGTGTATCTTTCCGGCGGCCCCGGCGGCAGCGCTACCGATGAGGTGGAAGGCTGGCTGGACCAGCCCTATCTTGAGGGACGCGATCTCATCCTCTTTGATCAGCGGGGAACGGGCGCTTCGTACCCCAGTCTCAACTGTCGAGAATTGGAGGATGAGGCGGAGGAATCGGACGCCAAACTGGCCGCGGCGTGCTGGGAGCGGTTGACAGACGCTGGCATAGAGCCGGCGTTGTTCAACAGCGCGTTAAGCGCCGCCGATCTCGACTGGCTACGTCAGGTCTTGGGCTACGAGGAGTGGAATCTGTTGGGGGTGTCTTATGGCACGCGGTTGGCGCTTACGGCGATGCGGGATCATCCTGAAGGCATCCGCAGCGTGATTCTGGATTCCGTCTATCCGCCAGAAGTCAACGCTTACGAGGAAGAGGTCCAGAACGGCGTGCGGGCTTTCGACCTGCTGTTCGCGGATTGCGCTGCGGAGCGTGATTGCGCTGCCGCGTTCCCGGATCTCGAAGACCGCTTCTATGCGCTGCTGGAGACGCTCGACGCTGATCCGGTTTCATTCGAGGTCGTGGATCCCTGGACGGAAGAGGAAGTGGCGGTTTATCTCGACGGCAAGGCATTGGTGGATCAGATTTTCCAATCCATGTACGACACGGCTACCATCCCCTGGATTCCCTACGCGATGGATCAGATCGCGCAGGAGAATTATGAGGAAGCGTGGGTGTTGCTGTTGGGCGGCGAGAGTGACTATCAGCGCCCGCGTTATCTGGTCACGCCCCAGGGAGATGATGAAGACTTGAGTGACAGCGAGGGCGTCTTCTACTCCGTGGAATGCTATGAGGAGATCCCCTTCAACAGCTGGGAGACCAGCGTAGCGCTGGCAGAGGCCCTGGATTCACCGCTGGTGCCTTACCTATTGGCGGACGTGGAGAATCAGTTCGACGTCTGCGAGGTGTGGGAGGTGGGAGCCGCCCCGGCCATGGAGAATCGCCCCGTATCCAGCGACATCCCGACGCTGCTGCTCGCGGGTCAGTACGACCCCATCACGCCGCCGGCGTGGGCAGAATCGGCGGCTCAGCATCTCAGCCGGAGCACTCTGCTGGAGTTTCCCGGTGTGGGGCATTCCGTGCTGGATTCAGGCGAGTGTGCGCAGTCCATCGGGCTGGCGTTCTTCAACCATCCGACGGACAGGCTCAACACGGCTTGCCTCGACCGCCTCGGACCGCCCGAATTTTATCTGCCCTGAAGCTTTCTGGTCAACGGAAACGCCAACAACGACGTCCGCCCGATCTTATTCCAGCGTCTTGGGGCTCCAGAGGCCGCGCAGTTTCCCGCGCACCCCTTCATGCAGCTCCTGCCAGCTGGCGATGGGCAGGGCAATCATCGCCAGGCCACCGGTGGACAGATGCTCGGGAACGCCGGTGAGCGTTTCGAGGAACAGTTCCAGCTCTGGATTGTGCCCGACGAGCATCACCGACTGACAATCGTCGGGCACATGGCGCAGGGCCTCGATGAAGCTCTGAGGTCCGCCATGATAGAGCTCGGCGGTGAAAATGACCTGGCCCTCGTAGCCGCTGGCCTCGACGACGAGCTCCGTGGTGTCGTGGGCGCGTCGGGCGGAGGAGCTGAGGATGAGATCGGGCAGGAGCTCCTGCCGGCGCAGAAATTCCCCCATGCGGGGTGCCTCACGCTGCCCGCGCTCGTTCAACGGGCGCTCGAAGTCCGCCAGCGTCTCATCCTTCCAGCTCGATTTGGCGTGACGCAGGAGCAACAGCGTTTTTCCATCGTCAGACTTCCCGTTCATGGCTTCCCTCGCAGTGTATTGTCGAAGAGTTTGTCGAAATGCGGGGCCTCTGTCCCCTCACTCGCGCGTTGCTTTCAGCTTTCTGAGCTCCAGGTAGCAGAGCTGTGGCATTTAGGAAACTTATCCCATTACGATACTTGTTGTGCCGCTTAGGCGATTTTTTAGAGGGGATTTTTGTGGCGGGGCGAAGCCCCGCCACAAAAATCCCTTTTTTATCCTCGGCCTTTAGGCCGCATTTTTGCCACAGGGGGTCAAACGCGACAGCCCAACTCCAGGTAGCAACTTCTACTAATGATATTATAATGGCTTTACGCGCGCGGTGGAGGTTGATTTCCGCTGCGGGCGCTGAGATGGGATCAACCGTTCCCCAGGTGAATTGAGCATGCAGGCACAGAAACCCGCCCAGAGGGCCAGGGCGCGTCGCCGGGGGCCGCGACTGCGTCAGGACATTCGCGTCTTTGTGCGACTTTTCCCGTGGGGGATCGCCTTGATCATGGGCAGCGGCCTGTTGGTGACGGCGTGGTTTTTCCAGCGGGATTTCAGCCGGGTGGGGGCTCTTTCCGAGCCGCTGACGTATGTGCAGGCGTTGCTGTCGGTCATCAAGATCCTGCAGTTCGATTACGACCTGCCCGTGCCTTCAGCGCTCGACCCGTATTTCGCGTTGCTGCCGTTGATTGGGCTGCCGCTGTTCTTGCTCTTCGGCGTCAACGTCTTCAGGGTCATTCGCGTTTTCTTCGTGCGGCAGGAACGCGGCCCGGCGTGGCAGGCGGCGCTGGCGGCGACGGCTCACCATCACGTCCTGATCTGCGGGGTGGGGCGGGTCGGGTATCGGCTGGCGCAGCAGCTGCTGGAGTTGGGGTTCGACGTGGTGGGGATCAACGACACTCCCTCGCCCCTGGTCGAGACGCTGGTGGATGCGGGGATGCCGGTGTTGATCGGTGACGTGCGCAACGAGGGCATGCTGCGTCAGGCGGGAGTGACGCGGGCGACGACGGTGGTCATCTGTACCAATCACGACCTGGTCAACCTCGAGGCGGCGTTGCGGGTGCGTGACCTGAATCCTCAAGCGCGGATTGTGCTGCGGCTCTTTGAAGACGAGATCGCCGAAACGCTGAGCGCGACGTTCCCTGTGGCGGCGATCATCAGCCGTTCGGCGCTGGCGGCGGTGGCTTTTGCCCATGCAGCGCTGGGATTAGAGATCGTCGAAACTTTTCAGCTGGGGCATCGGCAGTGTGTCCTGACCTGGTTGCCCGTCAAGGAGGGGTCGCCGCTGGTGGGGCGCCGCGTGGGGGCGTTCTGCGACGCGCTGGACGTGGCGGCGGTTCTGCATCGCGTGGGGAACGGCCTGCCCCGGGAACCCGAATCCGAGGCAGTGTTGCAGGCCGGCGACGCGCTGCTGATCTTTGCCGAGGAAGGACGGTTGGCGCCCTTGCTCGCCTGTGAGGAAGGGGCCGCGTCGCGGCGCCCCATCGCCGTCTGTGGACTGGGGCATACCGGCTACCGCGTTGTCCTGCGCCTGCTGGATTTGGGTCAGCCGGTGATGGCGTTGGATTTTGAGCCGGGACGCCTGGCGCAGCGGCTCATCGAGCGTGGCGTGCGGGTGACTTTCGGCGACCTGCGGCAGCCGGCCGTGTTGGCCGCTGCCGGCATCGGCGAGGCGGGCGCGCTGGTGGTGTGCTCAGAGGACGATGTTCTCAATCTGGAAGTGGTGTTGCGAGCGCGGGAGGTGACTCCCGGCCTGCGGACCGTGCTGCGGATTTTCGAGGAAGGTCTCGGGGCGCAATTGCAACAGGCGTTTGGGATTGACGCCGTTTACAGCACCTCCGCGATTGCCAGTCCGGCTTTCCTTTCGGCGGTATTGCAGTTCAACGTGGCGCAGTTGGTGACGGTGGACGGCGGCGATTTTTACCTGGCGCGCCTGACCGTCAAGCCGGAGTCCGCCCTCGTCGGGAGCACGCCCGCGCAGCTCAATGCGGCGGAAGGGGTGACCGTGGCCCTGCACGCGCGCGGCGACCGGGTGACGATCCCCCCGGCGGCGGATGTAATTCTCCAGGGGGGCGACGAACTGGTAGTGCTGGCCTCGCAGCCACAACTGCGATGGTTGAGCCGTGAGCGGCGCAGGTGAAGCGTACCGGAAATGAAAAGGAGGAATTATCATGCTACTTGCAGGTGACATCGGTGGAACGAAGACGAATCTGGCCATTATAGATCCGGCGGGGGGCGTGGGGAAAACTGTGGCCGAGGCGACTTTCCCCAGTGGCCGTTATCCCAGCCTGGAGAGCATCGTCCAGCAATTCCTGAATCAGACCGGCATAGAGGTGCGTCGCGCCAGCTTTGGGGTGGCCGGGCCGGTGGTGGGCGGACGGGCAACGATCACCAATCTCCCCTGGGTGATGGATGAACACAACCTGCTGCGGGCCTTCGACCTCGACGCCGTGTACCTGCTGAATGACCTCGTTTCCATCGCCTACGCCGTGCCCCATCTAGAGGGACGCGATCTGCACGTGTTGAACGAGGGGCGTCCCGAACCGGGCGGTGCGATCGCCGTGCTCGCGCCCGGCACCGGCCTGGGGGAGGCGTTCCTTACATGGGAGGGAACGCGCTTCTCGGCGCATCCCTCCGAGGGAGGCCATGCGGATTTCGCGCCTGTCAATAAATTGCAAATCAAACTGCTGCGTTACTTGCATGACCGTTTCGATCACGTCAGTTATGAGCGCATTTGCTCTGGGATGGGGCTGCCGAACATCTACCGTTTCTTCAAGGACACCGGCGCTTATGAGGAACCCGACTGGCTCGCGGAGCGGTTGGCCTCGGCGTCTGACCTGACCCCTGTCATTGTGACCGCCGCCTTCGATGAGGAGCGCCCCTGCCCGCTGTGCCAGGCGACGCTGGAAATGTTCGTCGCGATCTTAGGCGCCGAAGCCGGCAACCTGGCGCTCAAGGTGCTCTCGACGGGAGGGGTATACCTGGCAGGTGGCATCCCGCCGCGCATCCTGCCGGCGCTGGAAAAGGAATCTTTCATGGATGCGTTCCTGCGGAAGGGACGCCTCTCGCATCTGCTGGCGCCGATGCCGGTGAGGGTGGTGTTAAATTCCAAGGCGGCCTTGTTGGGGGCAATCCATTACGGCATGGAGATGTGGGACAAGTAAAGCAGCCCTGCTGGCAAAAATGGCGTTGGGAATGCCCGGCGAAAGTAATCCGGCAGTCGTTAGCGCGCTCGTTTTGCAGGAGGAGAGGAAAAACAGCGCTCCTGCATCAAATGGCTCGGGAGTAAGGAATGAACGGGCAGGCAGTAAACGATGATATTGCCCGGCAACCTGCAGTGGCAGAGAGACTGCATCAATGGCAGGATCGGGCCTTATTTCTGACGTTGTCGGTAATTAGTGTGGCCGCGTTGCCGGCGTTGATATTGGTTTTGGTGCAGAACTGGAATAACCCGGCGCAATATCCTTTCATCGCCATTTTCTTCGCTGCCTATGTCGTGATGCTGTGTCTGAACTACGTCAGGCCTCTGTCGCCGCGCGTTCGGAGCTGGGGACTCCTCATCCTGGCCTATGTCGTGGGGGTATTGTCGCTGATCCGCGGCGGCCTGGTGGGCGTCGGGAAAGATTATCTACTCATTTTACCATTGCTTGCAATCCTTTTCCGCAGCAAACGTGCTGGTTATGTCGCCCTTGGAATTTCGTGCGTTAGCTACCTCGCGGTTGGCGCTTTGCTCTCCAATGGCTATTTTAAGGCGTGGATCCTGTATCCCGACGTCGCTCTTGATTTCGACGTGTGGATTGCCGAGGGGACTTATCTGGCGTTGTTGATGCTCGTGTCCTTCGTGCTGTTCCTGACTTTCTACAACTATTTGTTGCGCGTCCTGGAGGAACAGCAGCGTGCGGTGGTCGAACTGTCGCAGGCCCATCAGACGTTGCTCTTCTACAGCCAGAACCTTGAAGGAGAGGTGGCGCAGCGCACGGCAGAGCTGTTGCAGGCCAACGTGCAATTACAGGAAGAGATCGCCGATCGCTTGCACGCCGAACAGGAGGCGCGATTCCGGGCGACGCTGTTGGAACAACTCCAGGACCTGGTGATTGCAGTAGACCTGGAGCAGAAAATCAGCTACGTGAATGAGGCGGCGGCGCGTTTTTTTGGCGATGAAGTCGCTGCGTTGCGGGGGATTCCCGTGTCGGCATTGCGCCTTGCAGGGGCCGATGTCTCATGGGAACAGCTCATTCGTGCGACGTTGAGTCAGGGGGCCTGGCGCGGCGTTTGGAGTTACACCTCCAGCGCTGGCGACGTTCGAAACCTGGAAGTGCGGGCCTGGATCATCTGTGATCCGGAAGACCGGCCCGAAGGGTTGATTTGCCTCATGAGCGATGTGACTGCGCGCACCCGTTCCGAGGCCTTGTTGCAGCGTCACAATCGCGAGCTGGCCTTGCTCAATCGGCTCATCACCGCGGCGGCGGCGATCGCGGATCTGCGCAATTTGCTGGAGATCCTGTGCCGCGAACTGGCACAATTCTTCGAAGTGCCTCAAGCGCTGGCGCTGACAACAGATGCGTTGAGCGATAGCGCGGTTGTGGTGGCGGAATACTTCACTCCCCCGCAGCTGTCGTTCCTGAATTTGCAGTTTCAAATCTCAGCTTCTCCCGTGTTTCAGCACCTTTTGCACACCCGAACGCCCTTGTTCATCGCCGCTTTGAGCGATGACGGGCGTTTAGGCGAGCTCACCGCCTTGCTTTTGGAGCGCGGCGCGAAGTCGGTGTTGTTGATCCCCCTGATAATCCGCGAGCGCGTGATCAGCATTGTCTGCCTGAATATGTTGCAACATGTTGTTTTGGACGAGACTGACTTTGCGCTGATCAGCAGTGTGTCTTCGGCGGTCAGTCAGACGTTGGAGGCGGGGGAATTGCGCGTCGCCATTGAGAAGACGCAGGCAGCAGAGCGTGCCAAATCACAATTCATCACGCACGTCAGCCATGAGCTGCGCACGCCGTTGACCAACATTCGCGCGTACCTGGATTTGATGCACGTGGGGATGCCGGAGCGGCGCGGAGAGTACCTGGCGATTGCGCATGACGAAACGGTGCGACTCCAGCGCCTGATCGAGGACTTGCTCTACCTCTCCCAGCTGGATTTGGGGCAGCTGGAGGTAGACGTGCACCCGGTGGATTTGAACCAGCTCGTTCGGGAATTGTTGGCAGAACGGGGGCGTCTTTTCAGCGCGCAGGGGCTGGAGCTCGAGGCCGTTCTCGAGCCGCAGCTGCCCTGGGTGCAGGCGGACGTGCGGGCGTTGCGTCAGGTGTTGATCAGCTTGCTCACCAACGCGCTGCATTTTACTCCCAGCGGCGGGCGGGTGGTGATGAAGACCGCCTTAAGCTCTGCGGAGGGCCGTGAATGGGGCACTGTGGAAGTGCGCGACACCGGCCTGGGAATCTCGGAAACAGAGCTGGCGCAATTGTTCCAACGCTTTCAGCGGGGCATGGCCGGGGAATTGACTAACACCCCCGGCGCCGGCGTAGGATTGGCGCTGAGCAAGGAGCTGGTCGAATTGCAACATGGGCGACTGACGGTGAAGAGCCGTTTGCAGGAGGGCAGCACTTTCACCGTCTGGTTGTTGCCTGCGGTGCAGAACTAGCCTGGATTTCCTCGTAATAATTTCTCCTTGCTGTGGCAACGCGTGGAGTTGCATTTAAACGCCTTCGTATTATAATGCGCGTTTGCAACTTTCCGCCCCTTGCTTCGTATGATAGATGTCTTCATGCGGTTGCCTGCGCCGAAGCCGGCGTAGGGAACCGCTTTTGGTGCCGGTCAGGCAACAGCCAATACCCATACGTTGCAGGGACATGGTGGAATGTGAGCGCTGGTTGCAAAACTCAGATTCATGAGGAGGTAAGTGTAAGATGTCGCTCGATGTGAAGGCCGAATTTGAGGAGCCCCCTGGGGGACGTACGCCGCCGCACCCATGGGAGCAGGTTACTTGGGAGCAATGGAATGACTGGCGCTGGCAAATGGCTCACCGTCTGCATACGGTGGAGGACTTTGCCGGCTTCATAAATCTTACCCCGGAGGAGATCGTGGGGCTGTCTGCCCCCGAACACTTCCGTGTTGATGTGACCCCGTATTTTGCAAGTTTGATAGATCCTGACGACCCGAATTGCCCTATTCGGAAGCAGGTGATCCCCACCGCACAAGAATTGATTCCTTTCGAGGCCGCCATGGCCGATTCGTTGGGTGAAGATGCCCATTCGCCTGTGCCGGGCCTGGTGCATCGCTATCCCGATCGGGTGTTGATGTTGGTGACGACGCAGTGCGCGAGTTATTGTCGGTTCTGTACGCGCAGTCGGTTGGTGGGGGACGCGCATGTGATGTTTAACTCGGCGACCTACGAGGCGCAGCTGGAGTACATCGCTGCGACCCCGGAGGTCCGGGACGTGCTGATCTCCGGCGGCGATCCCCTGACCCTGCCGTTGCCGGTGCTGGAGCGACTGCTGAAGCGCTTGCGCGAGATTCCGCATGTCGAAGTGATCCGCATCGGTTCGCGGATGCCGATCTTCTTGCCGCAGCGCATCACCAGCGAGCTGGTGACGATGCTGTCGAAATATCATCCGCTGTGGATGAATGTACACATCAACCATCCCAAAGAGCTCACCCCAGAGGCGACGGCGGCGTTGGGGCGGTTGGCCAATGCGGGAATCCCGCTCGGTAGCCAAACGGTGTTGATGGCCGGGATCAACGACTGTCCCAACATCATCATGGCCCTGGTGCACCAGCTGGTACGCAACCGCGTCCGGCCGTACTACCTGTATCAATGCGATCTGGTGGAAGGGGCGGGGCATTTCCGCACGTCGGTCGCCAAGGGATTGGAGATCATGGAGTCGTTGCGCGGGCACACCTCCGGGTATGCCATCCCCACTTACGTCATTGACGCGCCGGAAGGCGGCGGCAAGGTGCCGCTCCTGCCCAACTATCTGTTGAGCATGTCCGACACGAAGGTGGTGGTGCGCAACTACGAGGGCTTCATCACGGCGTACACGCAGCCCAAGGACTACGTCCCGCATGACCCGGCGACCTGCCCTTACTGTCAGCGGCAGCGCGACGAGGGCGGGCAGGCTGGCGTCGCTGGGCTGTTGGCCGGGCACAGCCGTGAGATCCGCCCCGATACGTGGAACGACGTGCACGCGAGACGCTTGCAGCGGCGCGGGGTGCATGAAGAGACGCTCATGGATCACGCCATCCGGCAGCAACAGGAGGTCGGGTAACGTGGGGGGCCTGCGGGTTGCGGTCGTTTCCAACCGCAAGCATCAGGTTCGCACCGGGCCGGGGGCGCCGCCGGACGCCCTGGCTGAGTATGACAGCGACGTGACGGTCGAGGGCCTCCAGGAGGCGCTGCGCGCGGGCGGCCACACGCCGTTCTTCCTGGAGGCGGACGAGAGCTTCTACGACGCCGTGCGTGAGGCGCGCCCCGACATCTGCTTCAACATCGCCGAGGGTTTGCGGGGCGATTCCCGTGAGTCCCACATTCCGGCGATCCTGGAGCTGTTGGGGATCCCCTACACCGGCGCGCGGGTGCTCGCCAATGCGCTGGCGCTGGACAAGGCCGCCGCGAAGATGATCTGGCGCGAGAATGGCCTGCCGACGGCGCCCTTTCAGGTGTTTCGCCAGGTCCAGACGCCGCTGGCTGCCGATCTGACATTCCCGTTGTTCGTCAAGCCGGTGCACGAGGGGTCGGGCATGGGGATCAACGCGCGCTCGGTCGTCCATGACGAGGCGGAGTTGCGGGCCCAGGTAGCGTGGGTCATAGCCACGTACCATCAGCCGGCGCTGGCCGAGGCTTATCTGCCGGGGCGGGAGTTCACGGTGGGATTGGTCGGCAACACGCGGCGGCCCGACGAGGCGCCGCGCAGCGCTTTCTATAACGCGCGGGGGTTTCATCTCTTCCCGGTGTTGGAACTCGACACGCAACGCGGCGCGGTGAAGGGCGTCTACAACGCCGAGGCCAAGTCCTATGCGCTGGACGATGTCAATGCACCGGGCTACCTGTGTCCGGCGGACATCCCTGACGCCTTGCGCGAGACGTTGTTCGAGCTGACGATGGCGGCTTTTGAAGCGCTCGACGGGCTGGACCTGGGGCGGGTGGATTTTCGTCTCGACGCGCAGGGGCAACCTCACATCGTCGAAATCAACCTGCTGCCGGGCCTCAATCCGCTGGTGAGCGACATGGTCATCGTCTCTCGCGCGGGGAATGTGCCGTATGAGCAGTTGATCAACGCGGTGCTGGACCTGGCCCGCGAGCGGTACGGGATGATGGAAGGCTGAACCTGATTGATGCTTGTAGAAGGGAAGGCTGGCGGCAAGGGGAGCGCTCTCGTATAACCATAGCAGGTCGTGAGAGAGGGCGATGAGACATCATGCCAGGTCTCGGGCGTTGACCGGGATGCACCGCTGTTCAATGCTGGAGCGTTGGGGTTACCTGCTGTGTTTGTGGGCGCTCTTCTTGCAGCTGGCGTTGGCCGCGCCGCGCCTCTCATTGACTTATGATGAGCCACTCTACACTGCCATCGGGTATGCCGACCTGGTCACGGGTGATTTTTACTGGCATGGCGTTATTGGTCATGGCCCGTTGTTGAATATGTTCGCCGCCTGGCCCCTATTGCTGGGAGGGCAGCAGCTCGATCCTCAGCAGTTGGCGGGGTGGGGAACTGATGATTCGCTGGGTTTCAGCCGCGCTTTGTTGTCAGGGCTGGGGAATCTGGCAACCACGGCCTGGGTGACGCGGGTCCCCATCATGTGGCTGACCGTGCTGCTGGCGGCTTGCGTAGCACGCTGGGCCAGAGATCTTTGGGGGCCTCGCGCCGGCCTGCTGGCGTTACTGGCTTTTACCTTCGAACCCAATCTGATCGCCCATGGACAATTGAACACAACCGACATGGGCGTAACGTTTTTCGGGTTCCTGGGAGCCTATTTGCTGGCGAGTTACCTGCGCGTCCGTTCGCCTGGACTGTACGTCGGAGCGGGGTTGGCGCTGGGAGCGGCGTTGGCCAGCAAGGCCTCCGGACATTTTTGGCTGGGGGCTTATTGTCTATTGGCTTTGCTCGCCTGGACAGGAGATCCGTCGTTCCGCCAGGGGCGACGGGCAGCATCCCTGGCGCTGGGTCGGTGGATGTTGCGCCTGGCGGGCTGGATCGGGATCGGCCTGCTGACGCTTTGGGCAACGTATGGTTTCGAG
>Ga0208825_1000424_pt1 | contig 41667 bp, 33 predicted proteins | sample AD_UKC113_MetaG_FD_184450 | JGI IMG/M metagenome (GOLD analysis project Ga0208825, IMG submission 184450) | Active sludge microbial communities of municipal wastewater-treating anaerobic digesters from Hong Kong - AD_UKC113_MetaG (SPAdes)... | ecosystem: Engineered > Bioreactor > Anaerobic >... | reverse complement strand
CATCCTTAGCAAACTGATTAAACTTGATCGGGCCAATCTTAAGATTTTCGAGCACCTGCCTTTTAAGATTTTCATCATCAACTATAATATATTTCCATGGTTGAGAATTTGATGCTGAAGGTGCAAGTCTTGCAGCCTCAAGACATGATAAAATCTTATCCATCTCAACCTTTCTTGAAGGGATATATTTTCTACAGGAATATCTCTTTTTAAGAAGTTCGAGAAAATTTGAATTATCATCCATAAAACCCCCTATAAATCTTGATCATGTTTAATTTATTAAAAAATTAATCCTTACTTTTACCCGGCTCTTATGTCTGCTATTCAATAAAAAAACTTTAAACCTGTCTTTTTTCTTTATCTCAGTTTCTTTTTATTTTTGATTTTGCCATCTATTCTGACTTTTAGCTTGTCTTTATTCTTTATATCTATTTTTTTCTTATTTCTGGGCTTTCGACTGTAATATTGTAAAACTTATTTCCGGAATTTTGACTTTAGATCGCAGTACCCAGATCTGCAAAAAGATTATTTATAAAAAATATTAAACAATTGATATTTTTTCTATTTTCACTAAAATGAACTTGTAAAATTATATATAATCTTTTTGAAAACAATTTGGACTTGTGACTTTCGATTTTGAACTTTTAACCGTTAAATAAGCAAAGAGATTATTTTAAATATTAATTATTTTTAAATATTAATATATAATTTTTTCAAAAGTTATGTTTATGCTTGAATAACCCCGGGGGTTTAAATGAAATCAGGAAACAAAAGTAGAAAAAATAATTCATTTCAAAACAGCTTTTTACATATTTTAAATAAGTATAAATTTATTTTACTATTGCTTATCTTATTATCTTCACTCTTTTTTTCAGAAACAAGTTCAAATCCAGAGCTAAAAATTCCTTCAAATGCTCAAGGAACCGAACTTTTTAAGATCTTCTATGAAAGAACCGGTAAAGAGATAAAATTTTATTATATTAATAAAAATTATTATCCATTTCAGTTCAAAATTCATATTACAAATCTTGCATATTTTGATACCAACATTGAATTTCCCTTTTATGAAATAACTAAAGTGTTAAATGAAAAGGTATTATTATTCTCTATTTTTGCAAAATCAGATAGAAATCCTTCTTTCTGGCTTGAAATAATAGATGGAGATCCTGATAGTAAATATGACAATTATATTTATACCCTTCCATTTGAGCATGGAAAAAGTTTTATAGTTTACCAGGGGTACAATACAAACTACTCTCACAATGGCTCAGGGTCTTATGCCATAGACTTTTCCATGCCTGTTGGGACACCAATATGTGCTGCTCGAGATGGGTATGTTATAAAAGTAGTAGATTTCAACCAGAAAAGTGGAGTATCAAAGTACTACTCAAGGTTTGCTAACTATATCACAATATACCATCAGGATGGCACATTTGCTTCTTATGTTCATCTTAAATACAAGGGAAGCCTTGTTAAGGTAGGCCAGTACGTTAAAGCTGGAGAACAAATAGGCTTATCTGGAAATACTGGAAGAACTACCGGGCCACATCTTCATTTTCAAGTGAATTTACCTACATATATGAGCCACAAAAGTATACCAGTACCATTTCTAGATAAAAATGGAAATGGCTTTTACATAAAACCTTTTATCACATATACCTCATTTCATATAGACTACCTTTCACCAGAAGCCTTTGCCACTTTTCTTGTTAATATTTCATCGGGAATAAGACTTATATTTCACTATACCTATCAAAACCATCATATTCAACCATTTGATAACGAGGATTACGAATAGAAAAATATAGGATTTATTAAAATGCTGGGGTGTAGGGACTCGAACCCCAAACATTCGGATCCAAAATCCGATGTTCTGCCACTTGAACTACACCCCAATTTGACAGAAGCTATTTAACACAAAAAATCAAAAAAAGCAACTCTTTTTTATATCAACCTAGAAGAGAGATTCATTCATATCATGATTATAAGGTATATTTAAAAGCATATAAGCCTTTTGTGAAGCTATTCTTCCCTTACCTGTTCTCTGCAAATAACCTTTCTGGATTAAAAAAGGTTCATAAAATTCTTCGACGGTTCTTGGATCTTCTCCAATAGCAACAGCTAAAGCATTCAGCCCGGCTGGTCCACCTTTGTAATCTTCTATAAGTACTTTTAAAAGCTTGAGATCGTTATTATCAAGCCCTTCTTCCCTTATCCCCAGCTCTTTCAAAGCAATTTCTACAATTTCCATATCTACTTTTTTTTTGTTATTGTATATGACATAATCGTAAACTCTTTTTACAAGCCTTAGAGCTACTCTTGGAGTACCTCTACCACAAGAAGCCAGATGTATTGCCGCATCATCATCAACATCTATCTTTAATTGAGTAAAAGCATTTTTGACTATTTTCGTAAGGGCATCATTTGAATAGTAATCAAGTTTTAATACTATTCCAAACCTTGTTCTAAGTGGTTTTGAGATGTTACCTGCAAGTGTTGTTGCACCAATAAGTGTAAATGAAGGAAGATTAAGTCTTATCGCCTTTGCTGATGGACCTTTTCCTATCAAAACATCAAGGTGATAATCTTCCATAGCAGGGAAAAGTACTTCTTCAAGGTTTATTTTTAGACGATGAATTTCATCTATAAATAAAAAATCTTTCGGTTTTAAAGATGACAGTATTGCAGCAAGATCCCCGGTTTTTTCAATAGCTGGAGCTGATATAATTTTGATCGACCCGCCAAGTTCATTTGCAATTATTGCAGCTAAAGTGGTTTTCCCTAGTCCTGCTGGACCGTATAAAAGAACATGATCTAGCTGTTTACCCCTGGTTTTTGCAGCTTCAATTGAAATTTTAAGTTGCTTTTTAACATTATCCTGACCAATAAAATTTTCTAGCTTTGCAGGCCTGGTAATCTGCAGTTCAGTTTCTTCTTCTTTAACTATCTTAACTGGCTTTTCTTCGTTTAACATCGTTATTCTTTCCTGTGAAATAGTCTTGAAAGTAATATGTACTGCCTTCTTATAAAGAAAGAAGCCTTATTTTTCAATAAATATCAATATCATAAATAGTTTTATATAGAGAAATTTAATAGAGTGGATAAATACTAATATCGTGATAAAAGCGCAAGTATATCTTTTAAAAGTTGCTCAAATGGTATAGAATTTATTTCACTCTTATCGTTAAATTTTCCAGTATACTTTTTTATTGCTGACTCAATATCATTTTTAGAAAATCCCATTGAAGTAAGCCCTTCCATTACTTCATTTAATATAGAGATAGGTCTGGTTCCAAGGTTACCAAGCTTACCTGTAAGCTCAAGAATAAGTTTCGAAGCCTGTTTTTGTCCGATTCCCCTTACTCTGGTAAAAGGTGTAATATCCTGTGCTTCTATTGCTTCAATATAAGTCGCTGGAGTACCAAAATTAAATATCTCCAGCGCTTTTTTGGGACCTATCCCTTCAACCTGTATAAATTTTAAGAAAAGTTCCTTTTCCTGCTCATCTGCAAATCCATATAGAGAAAGCTCATCTTCTTTCACATGAAGGTATTGATAAAGTTTAATTTTATCACCCTCTGAAAAAATAGATAAGGCTTGAAATGTATTCAAAGATATTCGACAAAAAAAACCAATTCCATTAACATCTATAATACATTTGCCTATTGACAGCTCAGCTAATTTGCCTTCAATATATGAAAACATTATTGGTCCTTAATTGAATTCTTTAAAATATTCTTGAAATTCTTCTCAATTTAATTAAAAAAAAAATTCTATTCATGTTTTGATCTTTTTCTATTGAAAGATCTTGATCTTCAAAAAGTCAATAAATACGAAGTATAGTTTTAAAATGGTATGTTATAATGTTTTATAAGATGAGTTATTCCACAGGCTATAGCATCGGCAGCATCATCTGGTTTAGGGATATCTTTTAAGGAAAAAAATCTTTGAACCATCTGCTGAACCTGCTTTTTAGTAGCTTTGCCGTATGAAGTTATTGCAAGTTTAATCTCAAGAGGTGTATATTGATAAATAGGAATATTATTTGAAGTGCAAATATAGATTATGGCTCCCCGGATTTCAGCAACATGTATGCCTGTAGTAATATTTCTGATAAAGTATATCTGTTCTATAGAAATTTCATCAGGTTTATATTTATCAATCAATGAACTAAATGATCTGGCAATTTCAAGAAGTCGAGATTCAAAATTACCTTTTGATGTAGTGATAGTCCCATAGGATAATAAATCAGTAGAATAACTTTTTAAATCTGCTTCAATAATGGAAAATCCGAAAATAGCATAACCAGGGTCTATACTTAATATTTTCACTATAACCCTTTAAATATTAATAAGCTACAATAATAGCTTGAAAAGAATACCAAGTAACATAATTGTAATTCCAGAGCATAGAAAAATAGACCAGATCTAGAACATTACACCTTAGAAAATAAGAGCAAGAATTCTAATCAAAAAAAAATCAAATTTCAAAACCTGAAAGTATAAATTTTCAGAAATAAAGAAAATATTTTACAAAGAATGCTTTAGGACATTTGCTCATATTTTTCAACAACAGCATCATCTATCTCTGCATTGTCGTAAGTTTCCTGAACATCCTCATTCTCATCAAGAACATCAAGCATTTTAAGCATTCGAATTGCCTCATTTTCAGTAAGCTTTACCGTATTATCAGGAACCATAGTTGATTCAGCAGAAATATAGGAAATATTTTTCTTTTCAAGAATCTCTTTAATCTTTTCAACTTCATTTGGATCTACATATATTTCCCATACATCATCTTTTAAAGAGTAATCATCTGCATTTAGCTCCAGGGCAAGGTTGGCTAATTCATCTTCTGAAAATTTATCTTTTTCAAGAGTTATAACTCCTTTATGTTTAAACATCCAACCAACACAACCATTTTCACCAAGATTACCACCATATTTTGAGAGAGTTGTTCTTATTGCAGAAGCAGTTCGGTTCTTGTTATCAGTCAGAGTTTTAATCATAATAGCAACACCAGCTGGACCATAACCCTCATAATAAATCTCTTCGTATGTTTCACCTTGAATCTCACCTGTTCCTTTCTTAATAGCTTTATCTATATTATCTTTTGGCATATTGGCAACTCGTGCTTTAGATATTATAGCTCTAAGCCGAGGATTGGAGTTAGGATCACCACCACCAATCCTTGCAGCAACTTCTATTTCTCGAATCAACTTGGTAAACGTCTTGCCTCTTTGGGCATCAATAGCTCCCTTTTTATGTTTTATATTTGACCACTTATTATGACCTGACATTATTTTTCCTCCTGAATAAAGATATATCAAAAAAAAACTCTTTTTGCAATAGTAACAGTAGAATTATTTTATATTTTTTAATTTTTTTATTTGCATTTTTTAGATAAAAAGGTCATAAAATAGATTTTTGGGTGAAATTCTAAAGTTAAAACTCTAAAACCAGAGGAGCAATTTGCCGAAAGAACCTGTATTATGTAGCCTGTTTGAAAATATTTTTATCCAGTATAATCCATAACCCAAGAATTATAAGCAAAACTGGCCAGAATGTCAGAACTTTAAAAGCTACAAAAAATAGGCATAGAGAGACTGTAAGCAAAATAAAGGCACCTGCAAGAAAACTTTTTTGTTTTCCAAAAAAGGTTGCTACAAAAAATGAAATACTCACCATTAATATGTATGATGGCCATAATTTATTATGATTTTGCCAATTTGTAAAAATATTATATATAAAAAATAATGAAGAAAGAATAAGCATCGTTGCAGGAATATAAAGATCTGGATTTGTTTTCCCAGCCATAATAAAAAAGAAAATACCTAGAACAAGAATAGAATAAGGCCATAGTTCGATTTTCCAGTTGTACATATAGCTTAGAAGAAGTAATACTCCCAATATTAGAAGGATTATTCCTAAAATTTGACGAAACATTGCTATCTCCTCCTTTATAAAATAATTTTCACAAAAACTAACTTATAACTTATTTGATACGCCAATTTATATAATAAAAAAAGGCTCTTCACTATTTTATATGGGACAACAGTCTGAAGTCAAAAATCCAGGAAAAGGAAACAACGACTATAAGTTGTTTATAAATTAATATTAAATTTTACACATCAATATTAGTTTTTTTAGCAAATTTACCCACCCATTTTAGAGAAGTGATTTAAACAACAACTCAACAATACTCTTAATAGATTACTTATCCTCAGGGTATGCCTTACCTTTATTTTTATGATAAAACGGAGTAAATATAACCCATATGCCTGCAAGAATAAGGATAACTGGCCAGAATTTTAACAAATTACAGGATATGAAAAACAATCCGACTGTTATCAAAAGTAAAATATTAGCTGGTAAAATAAGATCTTTTTCTTTACCAAAAAAACTGGTTAAATAGAATGTTAAGCTCACAGTAAGTGTATATATGGGCCATAGATAATGATGATATTCCCAATCTGTATAAACATTGAAAAAGAAAAATATCCCAAGAAAAAGTAAAATAAAACCAGGAATATATAGACCGTAGTTTTCTTTTGTGGCACCAAATATAAAGAGGATACCAGGAACAACCAACGCTAAAGGCCAGAGCTCAAGATTAAGATTTAAAAAGTAGTTTAATAATAAAAAAATACCAACAATGACAAGTAAAATACCGAAAACATATCTGTTCATAAAATATCCTTTGTTTTTAATTTACAGCATTCTATTTATGCTATCACGCTGGGCTACTCTAACCTTACTCTTGATAACAAAGAAAAGAATAATAACCAGAGGAATAATGGCTAAACCATAAAAAATCTTTATAAATATTATATAATCATAAAGCCCATGCAAGAAACTGGCTACTATAAGCCCACCTAATAGATATAGGTTTCTTTTGCTTCCTTTTCTTTGAAACTTAGCAAGTCCAATATTGTAACCCATAATACCAGAAAACAAAGCGTGAGCAGGCACTGATAAAAAGGCACGAATTATCCCGACACTAAAACCACCTGACAATACATAAAAAATATTTTCAAAAGTTGCAAAACCCAGTGCAACAGCAACAGTATAAACTATACCATCCATCACCTCGTTAAAACTCTTCCAGCGATATGGACCAAAGATTGTGCAAAGATATTTTGAAAATTCTTCAGATATGCCAATGATTATAAAAGCATTGATTATCGGAACATATATACCTGAAACATAAGGCATGATTAAAGAATCACCAAGCTTTTCAAGAATAATTGCTATAATAGCAGCAAGAAAACCCAGAAAAAAAGAAGTAACAATTTTTTTCATAGGTTCTGGTTCATATTTATCCAGAAAATAAAAGTAAAGTGTAATAAAAACACCTGGAGCAATTGCTATAGCTAATAAACCCCATATCATCTAAAAACTCCAATTTTTTAAGAATACTTGAAAGCTATTTATCCAATAAAATTAGTAGGCTCTTTCCTTCTTTGTTTTTGCAGGATTTACTAAATCATTTTACAGCATAAAACTATTAAATATCTACTATAAATTTAAAAATATTTAATAATTACAGGTTGCTTTATAAATTATACTACGATTTTATATATCAATTACTTTTTTTAGCGAATTTAGAAGAAGACATGTTTAGCAAAGGGTAGATTACTATAAAAATATTAAGTAACAGACATATAAATTCACGTATATTATTATATATTTTTTCATTATTGCAATAAAATATTATCAGAAAAAGGTATTTTTTTGATCTTTTACAGTCTTTCAACTTAAGGATAATTTGGAATAAAACAAAGCTAATAAGATAAAAAATACAGTCACAAACTTAAAGTGCTAGAAATAAACTTTAAAATATAAAAATCTAAAGTTAAAAGCTTGAAAGTCATTGCAACGGGCCTGGGACTTTAATAGCTACAAGAAAATATATAGATAATGTAAAAAATATATCAAACAAGAGCTTAATTAATGGAAATGGTAAAAAAAACCTTGAAAACTTGTAAAGATAATTTAGAACAAATTTTAATAGTTAAGATAGAAAGTATAGGTCACTCCAATACCCACTTTAAAACCATTCATAACCAGACCAACTCCCTGAACAATAAGATTTGCAATTATTTCTTGAATGAAGTTCAGACCTTCATCATTTATATCAATCATTTTCATTGCTGTTATATAGAATCCAAAAAAAAGATGAAGATTCCAGGCACCAGCTTGAGTCTCAGTTTGAATAAGATCAGCTCTTATAGCTACCCATGGGAGCAACTCCCCTTGTTCTATGGTAATCATATCTGGCAATGTTGTGGGGATAATATTATATCCAACTCCTCCCTCAAGATACAGCCTTCTTATAGCAAATCTTAAATAAGCTGAGATGTATAGATCCTAGTTTGTAATACTGTAATAAAGGTTAGTTCCAAGACCAAGACCGAACCATCCACTAAAATAGTATAGATAGGTAAGATCAAGACTTATATTCCATGACATCATAGAAAAGAGAAGATTGGGACCCACAATCAAGTAATTCCCTTTTAAACTTTCCTGGGCAAGAATGTTACTATCAAAAAAAAAGCACAGGAAAAGTACAAGTATAAGAAGCATCAAGCTTTCTTTTAATAATTTTTTCATTTTTCCTCCTATAAAATTATAACAATTCAATCAGCATAATTCAAATTATAAATAGCATAAATTAGAAAATAAAACAATCTGTGAATTTAATCCGATCCATATCTTTAGTAACTAATTTTATTGTATAAAAATTTATTTTATCTCACCCTTTTGTACATAAGTATCATTTAGTCTCATTATGTTCTCAGGTTTTGCAGGTATTCCACAGTTCAAATCGGAAAGTTTTATATATTTTATAAGATAGTATGATAGAGTATCCTTTTGAGGTATCCTTATAAGAAGTTTTATGGAAGAACCATAAGGAGTGACTCCTTTTAATATCCTCTTCTGATCAGCACTATAGTTATATTTCGAATCAATAGAAACAAAACTATCTGCTGGAAGGTAAATATACCATATTGGAGCCTTTATTTCCAGAAGATACTGCTTATACTTTTTTGTTTCAGGTTTTAAACTAATTTTTATCATATTAATTTCAGGAAGTTTAATATTTGATAAATCTTCTATAGCATAAACATTATCTAATTTTTTTTGTCTCCCCAGTGAAATTATCGATTTATGCCATGGTGATTTTGAATATTTGACTTCTCGGGTAGGTATTTCTATCGAAACACGCATATCATTGTTGTTTTTTATAACAGAAATGCTACTTGGCATTGGATTTTGTTCAGTAAAATTAATATTGCTCTGAATCAAAATCAGCAAGGCAAACAGGATAATAATAATAATAACAAGAGTAAACTTTTTATCAGAAATGTTTATCTTTTCAAACATAGATATAAAAAATATTGGAATGCAAAGAAGTCCGAAAACAGATATAAAGACATAGTTTAGACCAAGAGCAAGGTATATAAGATAAGATACAGGAATACCAGCAGTTAAAGGAATCAACATCAAGATTGATAAAAATGGTAAGTCTTTTCCATGTTTTAATTTGTTTTTTTTATTCTGATAAATTTCAATTACTCTTATAAGAATTAACAATATTAAAAGGTAAAATCCAAGAAAAGCGGTAAGAACGGATAATCCCCTCATAAATTTCAAAAGCAAAAAGGAAACCAAATTTGCAAAAATTAAGTTTGAAAGTAAAAATGCTTTAGCATCGATTTTTTTAAATAAAAAAACAAAGACAGAAGTCACACCCAAAATTCCAAAACAAACAGGGAACAAATAATAATAAAGCTCATTATAAGGATTCGAAGCAAAGGCTTTGATAGATGGAAAAAACATAATCAGTAAAAGTTTACCAAGATAAGCTATTAAAGGGAATAAGATATATACAATAACAGTCTGTAAAAGTGAAATAGCGAAATCTCTAAATCTCATAATTTTTTTGATCAGGTAATAAATCAAAATAAAAATAGCTATACAGGATAAAAAAGATAAAATAAATATATAAGAAAATTTACTTAAACTTATAATCCTGCCAAATATTGAAAAATATACAAAAGGACCAACTTCCTTTTTTTTACTTTCAAAAGTTTCGTTATATTCAGAATTATCAGTAAATTTAAAGTTTGAAAATGCTCTTAAAAAATTATAAATTTTAAAAGATTGCTGAATAATAAGACCTTTGTCAAGATTTTCCAGATTATCAACCTCATTATGATAGGATACGGAATTTCCTATTGAGGCAAAATTTAATCCATCAACACCAGCTTGCTCAAAAAATGTGTAATCAGTGTTGTTTGGCATAATTTTGTATATATCATTCGCAAATGAGTACGAAACAACATGTTTGTCAAATCTTGAGTATTGCCTTATGATATCTACTTTATTACAACTTGACTGAAAGAGAATAGACATACCCGAGTTGCCTCTGGCTTCAAGATTTATTATTGCACCTATCTTCTTTTCATCAAAATTATTTTCGGTAAAAAACTTACTCCCAAGCAAGCCAAGTTCTTCACCATCAGTAAATAAAAATAAAATGGGGTTTTTTAGCTTAAAACCTTTTGATACTTGCTTTGAAATATATTGAAAATTTGCCAGAGAGGCTGCAACAGCTAATGAGTCATCAGCTGCCCCATATCCTGTGGGAACTGAATCGTAATGACAAACTACAAAAATAGTTTTTTGATTTTCCTCTATTGAAAAGCCTTCGTTTGACGATGTATTTGAAGGAATTATGGTATATATGTTCTGAAGATAACTAAATATCAATTTATCTGAATTAAAAACTTTACTGGTATCAAAAAGTAATGAACCATTTTGTATAATGGGCTTATAGCCTTCATTTTTTATGGTTTTAATAATATATTCTTTTACTTTATAAATCTGCTCACTACCGGTTGGATGAGGTTCATTTGCGATATTTTCCAGGTGAGATAAAGTTGCTTTATAAATATTTTTAAAATCTTCATCTTCCAGATTTTTATTGGATGATGAAGTATTAGAATTAGAATTTATCTTTTCATATCGAAAAAGTTGATAAGAAGCTAAAAGAACCACTAAAATAAATACCACACATGCCAAAATCCAGTAAGGATTTAATTTGAAGTTAGTTTTCACCGCTGCAACCTATTGAAAATATTTTATAACCATAATAATATTATTAGATTAAAAATTACCAGGCTGTTTATTCAAGCATCATAAATTGAAAATTGTTTTTAAATCTATTTCCAGAATTTTTTTATTCGTTCTCCCAGTTGCTTTCTATATTGATTCCAATCTTTGATCGGATTTTGTGCAATCCCTTCTTCACAGGCTGCCTTTGCAACCGCAAAAGCCTCATATTGTATAACTCTATGATCAAAAGGTTTCGGAACTATATAATCTGGACCGAATGAAAACTTCTTTCCACCATAAGCCTTTGAAACTTCTGAAGGAACTGGTAATTTTGCAAGTTCGGCAAGAGCGTAAGACGCTGCTATTTTCATCCTATCAGTTATCTTTTTTGCTCTAACATCAAGAGCTCCTCTAAATATGAATGGAAAGCCGAGGACATTGTTTATCTGATTTGGATAATCTGAACGACCAGTTGCCATTATTATGTCTTTTCTAGCATCTATGGCATCTTCATATGAAATTTCAGGATCAGGATTTGCCATAGCAAAAACTATCGGATTTTTAGCCATAGATTTGATCATATCTTTTGTAACACAACCTTTAACAGAGACTCCAACAAAGAGATCTGCATCCTTGATGGCTTCCTCTAAAGTTCTACTACTGGTTTTTGCAGCAAACTCTACTTTCTCTTCACTCATTCCGTCTTTTCTTCCATCATATATTACACCTTTGCTATCACACATAATTATCTGCTCTTTGGATAATCCAAGTTTCATAAAATGTTTTGCACAGGCTATACCAGCAGCTCCTGCACCATTGAAAACAACTTTGATATTGTTCATCTTCTTTCCAGTAATCTCAAGAGCATTTAATAACCCGGCTGCAGAAATTATAGCTGTTCCATGCTGATCATCATGAAATATTGGGATACTGCAAGTTTCAATCAACTTTTGTTCGACATGAAAGCACTCAGGAGCCTTGATATCTTCAAGGTTTACACCTCCAAAAGATGGGGAAATAAGTTGAACTATTTCGATTATTTTTTCTGGATCATGAGTATTTATTTCAATATCAAAAACATCTATATCTGCAAATCTTTTGAATAAGACTCCTTTCCCTTCCATAACAGGTTTACTGGCAAGAGCGCCTCTATCTCCAAGACCAAGTATAGCGGTTCCATTTGATACAACAGCAACGAGATTACCTTTGTTTGTATAGGAATATGCGAGATTTTGATCTTTTTCTATTTCAAGAACTGGTGCAGCAACTCCAGGAGTATATGCTAAAGAAAGATCCCTGGCTGTTTTGCATGGTTTTGTCAAAAGAGTTGCTATTTTCCCTGGTTGTCCACCTGAATGATATTCTAAAGCCTCTTTTTTTAGATCCAGAATTTTCTGATTTTTCACAATTTTGCCTCTGCCTTAAATTTATTTCATCTTTAAAATTTTACAAATTATTGAAAATTAAAAATCAAAGTTATAGTCTTTCAAATCATATTTTTCTATAAGCTGCTTTATCTGCTTTTGTAAAACAGGATCTACAGGGACACCTCTTTCTTTTCTATAAAGATAAGCCTCGTACTCCTTTTCTCCAGCTGTCCATATCTTAGAATGCCCTGGCATTTTTTTTGAATTACGAACCTGCCGCATGATATCACCAGCCATCTTTTTAAATGAAGCAAGTTCCACAAAGTTTTCAATATTTATAGCTATAAAAAAATGACCAAGCTTGTATGGTATCTTATTTCCTTTCTCATCATAACCTAGAAGCTGTTTCATAAAAGCTCCCTGTGCTAAAGCAGCTGAAAGAACCTCGACCACCAGAGCATAGCCATAACCTTTGTATCCAGCAGTTTCCTCACCTATCCCACCTAGTGGTGTTAAGGCTGCTTTCCCTTTAACAAGATCGTCAAGAACAACAACAGGATCAGTCTTTGATTCACCATTTTCATCGATGACCCAGCCTTTTGGCATCTGTTTACCAAGTCTTGCGTAAACTTCAATCTTTCCTCTCTGGGTTATAGATGTAGCACAATCTATGCAGAAAGGAAAAGGTTCATCGGTAGGAAAACCAAAAGTCAAAGGGTTTGTTCCCATCATATTTTCAACTCCAAAAGTTGGAGCTATGGAAGGTCTTGCATTTGTCCCGGTTATACCTATCATGCCTTCATTAGCTGCCATTAGAGCATAGTAACCAGCGATTCCGTAATGATTTGAGTTCCTTGCTGCGACCATGCCCAAACCATACTTTTTAGCCTTGTTAATTGCTATCTTCATAGATCTATATCCGACTACTTGTCCCATTCCATTATGTCCATCAACAACTGCTGTAGTGGGAGATTCTCTTATTATTTCAAAAGTTGTTTTTGGATTTATTATTCCATCAAGAATCCTATCGATATAAATAGGTTTGAATCGGCCAATTCCATGTGAGTCTATCCCTCTTTTGTCCGAAGTAATAAGGACATCTGCACATATTTTTGCATCTTCAACAGGAACACCAACTTTAGTAAATACTTCAATCATGAATTTTTCCAGAGTTTCAAAAGGGATCCATACACAATCTTTGTAAAGTTCTTCGATGTTCATAAAATCTCCTGAATATTTATTGCTATTTTTCTATTTACTGTAACTGATTTATTTGCTTCTTCAATTTATCTTTTAAAAATTCTACTTTAAACTTTTCTATGGATCTTCTGGTTATTCCGCGGGATGGAAGCAACGGTGGTGGATGTGGTGGTTGGTAACTCTTTTTATTTTACTTTTTAATCAACCAGAGGCTATGGAAACTTTCAAAAGTTGAAAGAGACTTTATAAATCTTGAGCCTTTATAATATATCCGCTAATTTTTACATATAATTCTTTCTTAAATATTACCACAGAAAAAAAGAAAATCGAAAAAATAAAGATCTTTTTTGAAATTTTTCTCTAAATTTGCACTTTTGTTTATGAAGGTATTTCCTTTTTATAATTTCTTGCTATTTTTGGCTTAAGTAGATAGTCTATTAATTGTGAATTGTTTTTTTCTCTTATTAATTTCATGTCATTGACTTTAGACCTGTGACTTTCTACTGTTGCATTTCTGGCTTTGGACTTTTGAACTTTTAAAACATGCATGTCCTATTTTGAGAGGTTTTAATAAAACAATGTTTAGATAAACCTCTGGTTTATAAAAGAAAAATTAATGACACTCCTGAAATCAGGTATAAATTAAAAAAAATATTTAATAGATAGATGAAAAAGAACCATAAATGGCGCTTTTGAAATAAGATATAAATTTAAAAAAACTATCTAACAAATAGATGAAAAAGAGTCATTAATTTTATAAAAAAAGTTAGTTTAAAAAAATTACTTTAAGGGGTAAAAATGAACGACACTGTTATTGTTAATTTGTCCAATCGACATATCCACCTTTGTGCTGAGGATCTTGAAATCCTTTTTGGTAAGGGTTATCAACTTAAAAAAGCAAAAGATCTATTGCAGCCAGGGCAATTTGCCGCTGAAGAAAGCGTAAAGCTTGTGGGACCTAAAGGAGAATTCTCAAAAGTTAGAATACTTGGACCTTTAAGAGATAAAACACAGTGTGAGATTATGTATTCTGACTCTTTTATACTCGGGATAACTCCTCCAAAAGTTAAAGAATCTGGTGACTTGGACGGTTCAAGTGGGTTCACAATAGTTGGTCCAGCTGGTTCTCTCAATAAAAAAGAAGGACTTATCATAGCTAAAAGACATATACACCTTGATCCAAAGACAGCTGAGAAGATGGGTCTCAAAGATAAAGAGATAGTCAGTATAGAAGCTGGTGCGAATGAACGACGGATAATATTTAAAGATGTTGTTATAAGAGTTAAAGACTCCTTTCTGCCAGAATGCCATATTGATTTTGACGAGGGAAGTGCAGGAAGCATAAAAAATGGTGATCTAGTAAGAATTATTAAATAATTGCCTTTTTCTATATTAAAATTACATTACTTTATATGGCTGATTTGCATTTTATCGCATTTGGAGTATAGAAAATTTTAATCTTAAGTTATTCAAAATTTTGATTTAATTTTTAAAATGACCTGCAGATGCAGGCCATTTTTTTTGCTATTCACGTTTTTGTGAGTGTTTATAGCAATCCAAAATCAAAAGTATAGGGTTAAATTAGAAAATATTTCTTCTATACTTTTAAAAACCAATAACTTTTTCTTCTTTAAATCAAAAAAGTAATTAAAATAATAGTTCAAGTGTATTAAAATCCTGAAAAAAAATTATCTCTTAGATATTTGACATTATAACATTATAATCCTTATATTATTATTAGAACGTTTTAGAATATTTTTAGATACAGTTTTTTAAATTTAAAAACTTTTTATCTTTTGAAAGAAAGCTAAAGGAGATTGTAATGAGTAAAATTATTATTGTGGGTGGAGTTGCTGGTGGAGCAACAGCTGCAGCAAGACTCAGAAGACTGGATGAGAATGCACAGATCGTACTCTTTGAAAGAGGTAAATATATATCTTATGCAAATTGTGGTTTGCCATATTATATTGGTGATACCATTAAAGATTGGGATAACCTTTTTGTGCAGACTCCAGAGTCCTTTACAAGTAGATTTAATATTGATATAAGGACAAGACATGAGGTTGTATCTATAGATAGAGAAAAAAAAGAGGTCATTTATAAAAATCTCGATACTCAAAAGATAGGAAGAGAAAATTACGATAAACTTCTCCTATCTCCAGGTGCAACTCCATTTCGTCCACCTGTTGAGGGGATAGATGATAGTAGAATATTTACTCTTAGAAATCCAGAAGATACTGTCGCAATAAAAAGTTATATTAAAAATAATAAAGTAAGAAAAGCTCTGGTCGTAGGAGCTGGTTTTATAGGTCTCGAGATGGCAGAAAACCTGCACAACCTCGGACTTATGGTCACTATAGTTGAACTTGCTCCCCAGGTTATGCCAACTATCGACTTTGAAATAGCAAGTGAGGTTCATCAGCATTTAAAGTCTAAGGGAGTCGAGTTTTATCTTAATGACTCTGTCATAAGTTTCAAATCAGAAAAAAATAAAATTTATGCAATATTGAAAAGCGGTAGAGAAATATACAGCGATATGATTATTCTTTCTATCGGTGTAAGACCTGAGTCAAACCTTGCAAAAGAAGCAGGTCTTGAGCTTGGTCCACGAGGAGGAATACTTGTTAATGAGTACCTCCAGACATCGGATAAAGATATCTTTGCTGTCGGTGATGCTGTAGAAGTTAATAACTTTTTACTCAATAAAAAGATGCCTGTCCCACTAGCAGGACCAGCAAATAAACAGGCAAGAATCGCAGCAGATAATATGCTTCTTGGAGCAAAGAGAAAGTACCCTGGTGCCATAGGAACAGCCATTGCCAAAGTTTTTGATCTTACAGTAGCGTCAACAGGACTTTCGGAAAAAGTTATACAGAATGAAAATATAAACTATGAAAAGGTTTTGATCCATGGTAGTTCGCATGCTGGGTACTATCCAGGTGCATTACCACTTACCATCAAAGTCTTGTTTGATAATAAGGATGGTAAGATACTTGGTGTCCAGGCAGTTGGGTATGAAGGAGTCGATAAAAGGATAGATGTGGCTGCTGCGCTTATTTTGAAGGGTGGAACAATATATGATCTTCAGCAGTTTGAGCATGCCTATGCACCACCTTTTTCATCAGCTAAAGATCCTCTGAACATAGCCGGATTTGTCGCTGAAAATATATTAAATGGTAGGTTGAAACAGATTTACTGGGATAAACTTCTTGAACTGGATAAAAGTGATATATTTTTGCTCGATGTTCGAACAGTTGAAGAGTACTCCCTTGGTCATATAGAGGGTTCAATTAACATACCTGTTGATGAGATTAGAAAAAATATCGATAGAATCCCAAAAAATAAAAAGGTTATAATATACTGTGGAGTTGGACTTAGAGGTTATGTTGCCTACAGGATACTTTCGCAAAATGGTTTTCAAAACCTTTTTAACCTCTCTGGAGGGTACAAAACTTACGAGCATGTAACAGCAAAACAGGCAAACGAGGATATTTTTACAAATGATTATATTGGAAAAGATGATCTGATTTATCAATCAAACCCTCAAAATTTCAGCAATAAAAATGCGTATACAAATATAACTGAAAACATTGGAGGCAAAATGAATACAATAAATGTTAAGATAGATGCCTGTGGATTGCAATGCCCGGGACCTATAATGAAACTTAAGAAGGAATATGATAAGATAAATGATGGTGATATTCTCGAAATCACAGCCTCAGACCCTGGTTTCAAAAATGATGTTGCCGCATGGACTAAACTTGCAAAAGCCAGCTTACTTGAGCTTAGTGAAGAAAACGGAATAATAAAGGCAAAAATTCAAAAAGGATCTTCAAATACACTATCATCAGTCAGTCAGGTTCTTGCATCAACTGCCGGACAACAAAATCTCAACGATGCCACACTTATTGTGTTTTCTGACAGCATGGATAAGGTATTAGCTTCCTTTGTTCTTGCTCTTGGTGCAGTCAGTGCCGGAAGAAAAGTCACAATGTTTTTTACATTCTGGGGACTTTCAGTATTGAAAAAAAAGAAAAAGGAAAAGGTAAAGAAAGACTTTATGGGTAAAATGTTCTCAATGATGTTGCCTAAAAATACAGGTCATCTGAAACTTTCAAAGATCAATATGTTCAATATGGGTCCGAAAATGATGAGACTTCGAATGAAGCAAAAAAACATTGATCAACTGGAGTCAATGATGCAGCAAGCAAGAGAGGCTAATGTTCGATTTGTTGCATGTCAGATGTCTATGGATATTATGGGTGTTAAAAAGGAAGAACTTATGGATGGAGTTGAAATAGGTGGAGTTGCTACCTATATGGAAGCCGCTTCCTCAAGTTCGTTGAATCTCTTTGTATAAGAGTGATTAAAGGTTTAAAATTTGTGTGTTCTTCTATTTATTTTACAGATTTCTATTATTCTTCAATATTTTTGATTTTTACAAAGCAGATATTCATCTGTAATTGATTTTAAAATTAGATGCAATATAATTATTGAAAATTAAAAAGAGTAAAATAATAAGAAAATGAAGAAAACAAAACTAATAATATTTTTTCTCTTTATATTATTACCTTTAGTATTCACAGTATCAGCAACTTCTTTGCAGGTGAAGGAAGAACAAATAGTATTGTTCAACTCAGATATTTTAATTTTAGAAAATGGAGAAGTGGAAATCCATGAAACGATAGTTGTTAACTGTTTAAACCAGGTTATACAGCATGGAATATATCGCGATTTACCACTTTTTGAAAATTCAAAGGAATTCTTTCCAAAAAGTCTGGGACTTAAAGTAACTGATGGTGAACTTGACGGAGTTTATGCGATAGCTAAAGAGGAGAAAAAGGGTAATAATTTACGAATTTATCTTGGAGATTCACAAAATTTACTGGAAAATGGAACTCATACTTTTGAACTTACATATACTTATAAATCAATAATAAAATCGGAAGATGATGGTGAATTACTCTATCTTAACATAACTGGCAATGATTGGGCTTTTCCTATCTTGAAATGTACTGCAAAGATTAGTTTTCCAAAAACTCTGCTTCAGAGTCCAGATTTTTCATTTTTAAGAACAGAAGCATATACAGGATATAAAGGTGAGACCAAACAAAATTATGAAATGACCATACAAAAAAGTGAAACTTACCAGAACTCATTTGTGCTCCTTCTTGAAACAACTGCTCCCATGCAGATAAATGAAGGTTTAACAGTATATATAAAATGGAAACCCTTCTACTTTTCTAATCAATCAGAAACTCCCAAAAAGAATATCCTTTACTTTTTTAGCAAATTTGGTGAAATATGCTCCTCAAACAAACCCGCAGCATTACTTTTTTTAGGATCAATACTTATACTTTTGTACTATCTTATAACCTGGACAATTGTCGGAAAAGATCCCCGAAAAATGAAATTTCCTCCATCAACAGCTATTCTTGAAAGAATTTCGCCTGCTGCAATTCGATACATATGGAAAATGGGTTTTGATACTCAATGCCTTTCTACTGCTATTATAAATATGGCATCGAAAGGATATTGCACAATAAACATCTCAAATGAAGGTGTGGTAGTTGATAAGACAGGAAATGAAGTTAGCTTATCTTTGGAAGAAGAACAGGTGGCTAAGATTTTATTTCCAGATGATTCTAAATCCTTTTCTTTCTGTAAAAAAAATTACAAAACAGTACAATCATTGATAAGTACTTTGAAGAAATCACTGTCAGATAATTATAAAAATATCTACTTTGTTACTAACTCAAAGTATTACATAATAGGATTAATAGCTTCAATAGCTCTTTTTATCATTTCAATTATTCTGACAGTACCAGGATTTGAGTATGGTTTTATGCTTATATGGCTAACAATCTGGACTATTGGGGTAATGGCTTTACTTTCAGCAACAAAAGATGCCTGGAAGACAGTTAAATTTCACGGAATAGCAAATGCATTGATCTTAACAGCCTTTAGCACGATCTTTCTTGTTTCAGATATATTCGTGTTTTTCTTCTTTGTTTCAAAATTGCAATATAAGTCCATGATCTTAAATCTTATTTTGACGTTATTTCTTATCATCATAAACAGCATATACTTTAAACTTTTAAAAAGGCCAACAAAAGAAGGGATCGGGATTTATGAAGAGATTCAATCACTTCGAAGATTTCTACTTCAGATGCCAGAAGATCTCAAAAATCAGAACAGTGATTTAAACTTAAAGCTTGAAATAGATAAACTTCTACCCTACGCTTTAGCTCTTGATTTACAGGAAGATTGGTTTTCAGATATCTTCCATCCAGCAGCAAACTCTCAGACTTATTATTACAGCGATAACCATATCTCCTGGATAAACTCGAGTAAAAATGCAAATTACTCAGAATTAAGAAGCTTTTTTTCGTATCTAGACTCTTCTATATCCAGTAGCAGCGTAAGTTCATCTTCTTCCCATGGCGGCTCTTCAGGTTCTTCCGGTGGTGGAAGTGGAGGCGGTGGAGGTGGCGGTTGGTAATCCTTTTTTATTTTACTTTTTAATCAACCAGGGGTTATATAAACTTTATAAAGTTGAATGAAACTTTGATAAATTAAGTAAATAAAAGTTTTTAAAAAAAACTTTACATCAATAACTCCATACAAGAATATATCTTAAATCTTCGTCTTTATCTTCCTTAACTCTTTTCTTTTTCTAAGAAAAATTAAATAATGATTCTCCCGGTAAATTTTAGTTTGTTCAAAATTTACTCATAGATGGCTCTCGAAGAGAGTTAAAATTATCATTTTTCCCTATTATTTTCTATTTGTGATTTTTACCCTTTAAAAGTCAGATAAGGCAGCATCAATGTAGCAATAATTGCACTAAAAGACAACCGAAAGCTCCCACCAGAAAAACCCATTTCTTTTAAATATCTCACAAAAAACCTAAAAGTAATCGAATGAAGAAAGGAGCAAATGCATCTTTTATAATTGTGCAAACTATACCTACAATGAATAAAGAAATATTCCTGGCAAATGCGAAAATGACTGCTGGTATTATATCGAATGCAATGTTAAAAATAAATTGCCATTTTCGATTTATGAAGTCTGAAGTATTTCCAATCAATATCGCAACTATTGAGTTCACCAGTATTAAGGCACCGAATGTCGTTAAAATCTCAGGAATCGAAATCCTGATGGAGGTATCCAGCAATGGAAGAAAGAGAAGTTATCATGGCTATTAAACCAATAAGAATAGAACCTGCTTATGAGAAATATATGCAATTATTAAAGGTAATAATATTTTTATAACTTATAAAAAATCTTCGTTTAGTATATTTGAGTTATTATGGGGGTCTGGTATAAGAGATGGTTTGATATTCAATAATGAAATTGATTTAAAAGAAGTATTTTTGAAATAAGGATACTTTCCCTGAGTTTTTATATCCAATGTTTACTGCAGGATCTATAATCTTCCATGATGTGGATTTTTTCGATAATAAAACATTGCAGATTAGACTGATGATACTTTTACATATCAATTAGAACTCAGCTCCAGGATTTCATTTTTATTTCTAAAAATTTAGAATTTTAATTTTTTTATACTCTTCTATTATTTTTCAATTTTCTTTCTTTCGTTTAACCTAAAAAACAGATCCGGATCCTATCGTTCTTTGGACTTTGAGTTGTTGCTCTTGAGTTTCGTGATTTTGTGTTATCAGGTTTATTCACGGACTTTGGACTATTGTATTTCGACTCTTTTATTTCTTTTGAATTTTCCCATTGACATAATAAAAAAAGAATGTAGATAAAAGCAATATATTTTATTTCTTTATAAACGACAATTCTGAAATGAATTCTTCGTTTTTTTCTCTTATCTTTTATTGGTTTGTTTTGTCTGACTTTAGATTATTGTATCCACACAAAAAAACAAAAAGATTTTTTAAAGTAGTAGATAAGCAGGAGAAATAGTATATGGAAAAAATAACTAAAAAAGCCTACACATTTGATGATATTCTTTTAATTCCTCAAAGATCTTCAGTCCTCCCTAAAGAAACCGATGTATCAACTGACCTTACAGATAAAATAAAACTTAATATTCCGCTAATATCAGCTGGTATGGATACAGTTACAGAGGCAAGGATGGCTATAGCTGTTGCTCGAGAAGGTGGGGTCGGTATCATTCATAAAAATATGTCCTGTGAAAAGCAGGCAGAAGAAGTAGATAAGGTTAAAAGATGGGAGCATGGTGTCATCATCGATCCCTTTTTTCTTTACCCTCAAAACTTAATCTCTCAAGCAATGGACCTTATGAAAAAATACAAAATTTCTGGTATACCTATTGTTGATAATGGTAAACTTGTCGGTATCATTACAAATCGCGATATAAGGTTTGAAACAAACTATGCAAGACCTATAAAAGATGTTATGACAAAGGACAATCTTATAACTGCACCAGTGGGAACAACTATCCAGGAGGCTATTGAAATCCTCAGAAAGCATAAGATAGAAAAACTTCCTCTGGTCGATGAAAATCAAGTTTTAAAAGGCTTAATAACGATTAAAGATATTGAGAAAAGTTCAAAATATCCTAACGCAGCTAAAGATAAGCAGGGACGACTGTTAGTGGGGGCAGCTGTAGGAAACTCTTCAGATTTTGAAGAAAGACTTAAGTTATTGCATGATGCAAAGGTCGATATAATAGTTGTTGATTCTGCTCATGGACATTCTGAAGGGATATTGAAGATTGTTTCTCAGATAAAAGAAAGATACCCTGACCTTTGCGTTATAGGCGGTAATGTTGCGACTGCTGAAGGGACAAGAGATCTTATAAAAGCAGGTGCTGATATTGTAAAAGTTGGTATAGGACCTGGATCTATCTGCACTACAAGGATCGTTGCAGGCGTTGGTATTCCCCAATTTACGGCCATACTTGATTGTGCAGAGCAGGCAGACAAGCTTGGTACGACAATAATTGCCGATGGTGGGATCAAATTTTCAGGTGATATTGTCAAAGCCATAGGAGCAGGAGCAAGTTGTGTCATGATAGGCTCTCTATTTGCCGGATGTGAAGAAAGTCCCGGAGAAGAAGAGATCTACCAGGGTAGAAGGTTTAAAGTATATAGAGGCATGGGATCAATCGCTGCCATGCAAAAAGGAAGCAAAGATCGATATTTTCAAGATGACATGACCAAGCTTGTGCCTGAAGGTGTCGAAGGCAGAGTTCCTTACAAAGGGAAAACAGCAGATGTAATCTATCAACTCATCGGTGGGTTAAGATCTGGTATGGGCTACTGCGGAGCAAGAAATATTGAGGAATTACGAAAAAAAGCTACTTTTGTCGTTCAAACATCGGCTGGACTTAGAGAAAGTCACCCACATGATATTCAAATAACAAAAGAATCCCCAAATTACTCTATAAATCCTGATTTTCAATAAATTTGTGATATTACTGATATATTATATAATCCTACAACGACAGGAAAATCTGGATTTGTGCTTAAATTAATTTAGACTTTCGACTGTCATATTATCAGGTTTATTAGAGGACTTTGGACTTTCGACTATTGTATATCTTAATTCAGGAGTGATATTCATAAATTTATTCTATCATAAAGAGGCAAGAGAATGGAAGTAGAAAAGGTCATAATAATAGATTTTGGAGGACAATACAGCCAACTCATAGCAAGAAAAATAAGAGAATTATCGATATTTTCAGAAATTGTGCCCTATTTTTCCAATATTAATAAAATAATCGATGAAAAACCAAAGGCAGTAATATTTTCTGGAGGACCAGCAAGTGTTTGTGAAAAAAACAGTCCATCGATTGATGAAAAAATATTTTCTTGCGGAATACCAATTCTTGGTATCTGCTATGGTGCCCAGCTTATAGCCAATGCACTTGGTGGCAGGGTTAAAAAGTCCGATTTTCGAGAATATGGAAAGGTTTCTATAAATATAAAAAATAGATCTACTCTTTTTGAAAATCTCCCCCCATCTTTCAATGTCTGGATGAGTCATACTGACTTTGTCGATAAACTGCCAGAGGGTTTTTTGGTAACTTCTTCTACCAGTAACTGCCCCATATCTTCCTTTGAAAATAGAAAATTAAATATCTATGCATTACAGTTTCATCCAGAAGTGTTTCATACAGATTTTGGTTCAGATATTATTGCAAATTTTCTATACAAAATAGCTGACTGTAAAAAAGATTGGATAATCTCCTCATATATCGATGAACAGGTTAAGTTCATTAAAGAGACAATAAAAAATGATAGAGCAATCTGTGCTTTGTCGGGAGGAGTCGATTCTTCAGTTGCTGCACACCTTGCAGCTAAAGCTATAGGAAAACAACTTATATGCATTTTTGTTGATCACGGCTTATTACGAAAAGGTGAAAAGGAGGAAGTAATCTCTACCTTTTCAAATAATAAAGATATGCTATTTATACCAGTCGATGCAAGTAAACTCTTTTTAAACAAACTTAAAAATATTACCGAACCTGAAGAAAAGAGAAAAATAATCGGTAAACTTTTTATAGACACATTTACAAATGAAGCTAAAAAACTCAAGGGAGTTAAGTATCTTATTCAAGGAACTATCTATCCGGATATTGTTGAAAGTGGAACATTAACAAGTGCAAAGATAAAAAGTCATCATAATGTTGGTGGACTACCGGATAAACTTGGATTTTCACTTGTTGAGCCTTTAAAACTACTATTTAAAGATGAAGTAAGAATAGTTGGTAAAGAACTTGGTTTGCCTTCCAGTCTTCTAAACCGCCAGCCATTCCCTGGTCCGGGGCTTGCAATAAGAATAGTTGGTCATATCACAGAAGATAGACTCGCTATCCTTAGAGAAACAGATTTTATCCTTCGAGATGAAATATCAAAAGCCGGGTTATCTGACGAGATCTGGCAGTACTTCACTGTTCTACCTGGAATAAAAACAGTTGGTGTCATGGGTGATACTAGAACATACAGTGAACTTGTTGCTATACGAGCTGTTGAAAGTGTCGATGGTATGACGGCAAATTGGTATAAAATCCCATACAATGTACTTGAAAAGATCTCTTCACGCATTGTTAATGAAGTAAATGGAGTGAATAGAGTCGTACTTGACGTTACCAGCAAACCGCCAGCAACGATAGAATGGGAATAATTTAAAAAAAATAGAAAAACGGAAAATTTTTTTAAAAGAGTAAAAAGTTAGACACAACAGTCTCATTTTAAGGCAGGAATTATTTGGTTAAAAGGATTTATCACATAAAGCAATACAAAAAATTCTTTATATATATAGAAAAGACAAATCATTTTGCAAAAGTTTACCACAAAAGCATAAAAAGATAAATGAAAAAAACCAAAACTTTTGAAGAATATTTAAAAAGTGTTTTACCTGAAGAGCAGATAAACCTGTTTTTTGAATCATGTGAAAAGCCCCCTCTTAAAAGCATAAGATTTTATGAGAGAAGTTCCAATAAGGCTTATGTGGGTTTTAAAGGGGACACATACAGGGTTATAGATACTGTAAAATGGGAGAAAAAGGGAGCAATCTTAAGTGAGGATAGTAAACCCTCGAGATCTTTAGATTATCTTAAGGGGGATTTTTATATACAGGATATAGGCTCCATGTTCGCCATTTCACTTCTCAAAAAATATGTAGAAGGCTATTCTGGACAATATTCACGACCATTTAATAGTTTTCAAAGCTTGAATAAAAAAGATAGACAAAAAGATGAAGAATCCTATAGCTATATCCTGGATTATGCAGCATCACCAGGGGGAAAAACTACACAGGTTGCCGATGATTTTAAACAGTCTATTGTGGTATCAAATGAAATAATAAAGAGTAGAATTCCTGCACTTCTTTGCAATATAAAAAAAAGCAAACTTTTGAATATAATTGTTACAGGTGAAGATTCTTCATTCTTTCATCAGCATGATCTTTTTTTTGATATTATTGTAGCCGATCTTCCCTGCACAGGTGAAGGACTTATAAGAAAGAAAAAACTCTTGATAAAGAACTGGTCATATTCCACTGTTCTATTTAACTCAAAAAGACAGAAAAAGATCCTGTATAATATCTATGATCTTTTAAAAGAAGATGGTTTTTTTGTTTATTCAACATGCACTTTTTCCAGGGAAGAAAATGAAGAAAATGTCGAACTTTTAGAATCTCTTGGTTTCGAACTTTTAGAGAGCAAACGCCTCTGGCCTCATATTGACGCTTGCTCGGGGGCATTTACCGCTGTTCTAAAAAATAAAAATAAGAAAAAAAGGATAAGCATTAATATAGAAAGTGATAAAAGTGACTCAAGAGACATCAAAATAGACAGTGATGCAGGTAACTCAATAAACAACAAAACTAAGATCAACGATATCGCCGAAAGCCTGGACTTCACTCAAAACTTCAAACATAACCTCATCTGGCATACTACAGAAAATTGTTTGAAGTTACTTTCCAGGGAACCTTACTTTGATATCGAGAAGATTGCAAGATCAGGTTACCTTTATCAAAAGGAAGACTTGGTCTTTCTATTTTCTAAACCTTCCATTCCGAAGTTCCTCTTTGATAGTGCTATTTCGTTTGGCCAACAGATGGCGAGTATTGAAAAGTTCGGATTAATACCAGCTTTTGAATCAATTGACTATTTTTCTGGTGATTATATGATAACAGTTGATGATGAGCAAATTTGTAAACTGACAAAAGGTGAAGATTTAAAATTGGATGAAAATTTTAAATATTATATGGGTAAGTTTCTATCTGTTTTGAAAGATGGCTCGCCACTTTTTCTTGTAAAGGTCAGCCCAAATGGAGTAAAAAATCTTACTCCTGGACTTTAAACTTTTGACTGCAGCATCGTCAAGGTTACTTTCTGACTTTCGACTGTTTAAGGGAGAACTTAAAAAGATGGAAAGCATTTGCGTAAGAAGCCCTGGAAGGATCAATGTGATAGGTGAGCATGTCGACTATATAGAGACTTTTTCTGTTGCATCTGCTATAGATCTTTATAATGATATAATCCTGATAAAAACCGCTGGTGACTCGATCAGTCTTTACTCGGACAGGTTTGGTTTAAGTCCTGATATACCTTATAGATCTATCTACTCGAAAAAAGGTGGAATAATAGACTTTCAAAAATTCTGGTATGGCTATTTTATTAGCATCTTTAAGGTTCTCAAGGAAGATGGAATAACTATAGATTGTGGACTTGAGGTAAAAATAGTCAGCAATCTACCGGATGGAGCCGGTCTATCCTCCTCTGCCTCTATTGAACTTGGTTTTTTGTATGGTCTTAATGAACTTTTTAATCTTAAGCTATCAGATTTAAAAATGACTCAGATTGCAAAACTTGCTGAAAATAAATATATGAACTCTCCTTGTGGGATTTTAGATCAGTACACGATTATGTTCGGTCGGAAAAACAGCCTTTTATTTCTTGATTATTCAAGCCTTCGACACCGTTATATCAAGATTCCTGGGGATCTTCAGTTTTATATTATAGATTCAAAGATCAAACATTCTATAGCTCAAACCCCCGGGGGAAAAGAGAATGGTTATGTTAAAAGAATAGAGCAAAAGAATAGACTTGAACAACTTTTAAAACAAAGATACAAACTCACTTTAAGAGCTGCGGTAATGAACTGTATAAACTCTGACTTTACGATCGATCTTCAAAAATATGATATAGATGATCCCACACTCACGAAAAGATTCAGGCATTTCACATCTGAGACTGCCAGAGTGTTGATGTTTGTCAGTTACCTGGAACAAGGAGACATTAATGAGGCTTTTGCATTATTATTTGAATCTTTTAAATCTTTAAGTGTTGATTATGAGGTTTCCATACCAGAAATAGACAAAATTGTTGATAAATTTTCAGCCTTACCACAGGTAATAGGTTGCAGGATGATAGGTGGCGGTTTTGGTGGCTCAATACTTATTGTCTCCCCTGCGAGTACAGGTGATTTTGACCTTTTTAACAGCTACCTCGATAAGTTGAATTCTACCATGGGACTATCAGCGATTCTTTATTCTCTAAAAACAGCGGATGGTGTCCATTTGATTTAGTTCATATTACTTACTTTATTTAACTTACTTTATTTAACTTACTTTATTTAACTTACTTTATTTAACTTACTTTATCTGATTTACCTTATCTGTTCTTATTTAATTTACTTATTTTATTTTTTTTTTAATAAACCAGTGGTAAAAAAGAATTTATAAAAAGGGAGACTCAATGGACTTATCCTATTTAAACGTTAAAGAAGAGACAATAAAAGCGAAAAATGAACTTTTAAGGGCATGCAAAACTATCGTTGAAAAAAAACTTGTTTACGGAACATGGGGAAATATAAGTATAAGAATAGATGATAACCATTTCATAATTACTCCAAGTGCTAAATCCTATGATAAAATACAGATGGATGGAATACCTATCATTTCAATAAATCCTTTTAGCTATTTCGGAGATAAACCATCTACAGAGGTACAGCTCCATCTAAATATATATAAAAATAGATCTACAACCGGTGCGATTATTCATACTCACTCACTTTATGCATCCTGCTTTGCAGCAACTCATAAAACACTACCAGCAATACTTGATGAGATCGCACAGATCTGTGGGCCCAAAGTTTTGTGTGCAAAATATGGAAAACCCGGAACAGATGAACTTGTTAGATTTACATTAAAGGCGCTTGAAGATAGAAATGCTGCATTTATGGCTAACCACGGTTCTATAACCTGTGGGATTAACGTAGATGAAGCTATTCTCGCCTCTGAAATCCTTGAAAAAGGTTGTAAAGTCTATATAAAGTCAAGAGCCATTGGCAGGCCAAAAAAATTGAATCACAAAGAATCTGCGCAGTTATTTGATTTTTATAGAGATGTTTACAGTAAAAATAAATGATAGAGAGAGCATAATTATAAAAATAATATTAACAAAAAAGCCACCAGAAGGTGGCTTTTAGTTTTATTACTCAGTTTTATAAGTAATTTTAATAACGATAATCTACGAAAACTACAAAATCCTATAAAAATAAAAAGTCATCGAAAGTTACTTCTTGATATTCTTAGCTTTTATAGCAGCCTGAGCAGAAGCAAGTCTAGCTATTGGAACTCTAAAGGGAGAACAGGAAACATAGTTCATACCAACATTGACACAGAATTCTACAGATTTAGGTTCACCACCATGTTCGCCACAGATACCTACTTTCAAGTTTGGTCTCGTTTTTCTTCCCTTTTCAATACCCATCTTAACTAAAAGGCCAACACCTTCCTGGTCTAGAACCTGGAATGGATCATTTTTAAATATCCCGGCCTTATGCTCATCAACATAATCCGGCAAAAATTTACCAGCATCATCTCTGGAAAGACCCATTGTCATCTGAGTAAGATCATTTGTACCGAATGAGAAAAACTCTGCATACTCGGAGATCTGATCAGCCAGCAAAGCTGCTCTAGGAACTTCAATCATTGTACCGACCATGTAAGGGAGAGTCACCCCTGCTTTTTTAATAAGATCATCCGAAACTTCTCTAATCTGTAGCTCAAGTATATGAAATTCTTTCGCGTCTATGGTAAGAGGGATCATTATTTCTGGATAAACCTTTATCCCTTTTTTTGTACACTCTATGGCTGCCTCGATAATAGCTCTAACCTGCATAACGAGAATTTCAGGGTAAGTTATAGTTAAACGGCAACCTCTATGACCAAGCATGGGGTTTGCTTCATGGAGCTGATCAACCCTTTGTTTAACCCTTTCTAAAGGGATTCCAACTGCTTCAGCTAACCTTTTCTGACCTTTTTCATCATGTGGAACAAACTCATGTAATGGTGGGTCAATAAGTCTTATTGTAACCGGGTAACCATCCATAGCAGTAAAAATACCTTTAAAATCTTCTCGTTGAAATGGTAAAAGTTTATCAAGAGCCTTGACTCTCTGTTCGAGACTGTCGGAAACTATCATCTCTTGAATAGCAAGTCTTCTTTCTTCTGTATCAAAAAACATATGTTCTGTTCGACAAAGGCCAATGCCTTCAGCACCCAGCTTTCTAGCATTTTCAGCATCATAAGGTGTATCTGCATTTGTTCGAACCTTAATAGTTCTGGCTTCATCAACCCATTTCATTATTTGATAGTATTCATCTGGGAGCTCTGGTTTTATAAGATTCAAAGTTCCGATAAAAACTTCACCTGTAGAGCCATCAAGGGTAATCCAATCTCCTTCTTTGACTATCTTATCCCCAACCTGCAATTGCTTGTTTTCATAGTTTATATTAAGCTTCTCACAACCAACTATGCAGCATTTCCCCCAACCTCTTGCCACAACAGCAGCATGAGATGTTTTACCACCAGTTGCTGTTAATATACCTGCAGCAGCATGCATACCACCAACATCTTCTGGACTTGTTTCTCTTCTAACAAGTATAACTTTTTCGCCCTTTGCTGCCATATTCTCAGCATCTTTTGCATTAAACACAACCTTACCAACAGCTGCGCCAGGAACAGCATCTATACCTGATACAAGGAATAGTTTCTTCTTATTATCTGCTTCTTTAGGATCAATAACCGGGTAGAAAAGTCCCTCTATATCTTTAGCTGTAATCCTTAAAACTGCTTCTTCCTTTGTTATAAGCTTTTCATTGACCATATCAACAGCTATTTTGAATGCAGCTCTGGGGCTTCTTTTACCTGTCCTGCACTGAAGCATATAAAGTTTTCCCTCTTCAACGGTGAACTCTATATCCTGCATATCTTTATAATGCTTCTCAAGCTTATCTCTAACTTCACAAAGTTGTTTGTATGCCTTTGGATCTTTTGTTTCCAACTCTGAAAGTTTCATAGGAGTTCTAATACCTGCAACAACATCTTCTCCCTGAGCATTGACAAGGTAATCTCCATAAAACTTATTTTCCCCGGTATTTGGATCTCTTGTAAAGGCAACACCTGTACCGGAGTTATCACCCATATTACCAAATACCATCTGAACAACATTGACAGCAGTTCCAACTATCCCTTTGATATTTTCAACTTTTCTGTATGTAACTGCTTTTTCAGCCATCCATGAACCAAAAACAGCATTGATTGCACCCCAGAGTTGTTCTTCTGGATCTTCTGGAAAATCTTCATTTAGCTCTTTTTTATATAATTTCTTGAATCTATCAACAACCAATTCAAGTTCCTTTTCATTAACATCGATATCATTTATTTTTTCAGATGGATTTTTCCCAAGCCTTTTAGCAGTCTCTTCCTTCTTCACATTTTCAAAGATCTCGTCAAACTTTGCTCTATCTATCCCTTTTGCAATAGAGCCATACATCATGATAAACCTTCTATATGCATCAAGAGCAAACCTTCTATTCCCTGTCTTTTGAGCAAGCCCCTCAACTGTTTTTGTATTAAGACCAAGGTTGAGTATAGTCTCCATCATCCCGGGCATGGAAATAGGAGCTCCAGATCTAACTGAAACAAGAAGTGGATTTGAAGGATCTCCAAGCTTTTTTCCGCAAGCTTTTTCAAGTTTTTTCATATTTTCTTCAACTTCTTTTTCAAGACCGGCGGGATATTTTTTGTTGTTCTTGTAATATAAATCACAAACTTCTGTTGTAATCGTAAAACCAGCCGGTACAGGAAGTCCAATATTGGTCATTTCTGCTAAACCCGCACCTTTTCCTCCAAGCAGGTTCTTCATATCTTTATTGCCTTCCGCTTTACCATTACCAAAAAAATATACATATTTACTCATTTTAGCTCCTTAAAAAGTATAGAATTGTGGGTAAATCGATATCAAAATTTGATATATTATTTTTTAATCGATTTCATTAACTATGCAAAATTTTGAAATTTAGTCAATATTTATTCGCTCTTAGACTCTTTATTTAATAGTAATTTATGTTTGAAAGATGCATATTTTACTTTTTTTTATGATTTAGTTTCGAAGAGTGAGAAGAATAATTTGCCAGATGAAACAAAAATTATACATTAAATGTAAGTCCCTGATTATATAATATATTAAACATCATTGAATATCATCATTGAATATATTGAAATGTTTCGAATATTGAAATTATATGAATTTGTATTATAATCTTAATTAGTATTATAATTCAGGAGTTGTTATGAAGAGTAAAAGTAAATTTCTGGTTTGTTTTTCATTCATTTTTGCAACTTTAATCTTATTTCTCTGCTTTTCCTGCACTTTTGAAGGAACTACTGATACAAATGATGATATTAAAGAACTAAATGGTGAATTAGCAGTTATCTTTGACTACTATTCAAAAGCCATGACACAAAATGATCCTTCTATTGTCAAAGACTTCGAAGAGGCTCTTTGCAAATTCGATGAGAAATATGGTTCAAATCTCGCTGATAAGTATCATAGAGAGTATAATGAATATACCAGCAGGTTATCTTCAGGAACATCATATCCAGCTTTGACCGACATGCCTTTCAATATTGATGGAACCGTTTACCTTTCGGGTGGTGATAGTGGAGTTGTTAGTTCTGTGATAAGTTTTGTCTCACCAAAAGCAACAGCCGGGAAGTACTATCACGGAGGTTCACTTGATCTAAACAAATTTGATCCTACAAACCTTAATGTTCCATCAATACAGACAGCTATTACAAAAGGTGCTGGTTACGAAACAGCACAAGATTGGATGGTCAAAGCAAATGTTGCTGTATTAAAACCAGCAGTTGTTGTTAATAGCTCATCACTTGATCTTTCTCAAGCTGCTATGGATTATTATTGTGACCCAAATAACACAACCATGCAATACGGATTTTTTGCAAACTATGTTAATATTTTCAATCTTGTCACAAAAGAGGATAACTATTACTGGTATTGTACAAAGGTTGTGTGGAGGATATATAACAAACTGGGGATAGATCTTGATTCTAACTCAAGCAAAATAGACTGGACTACATCTGGACTTTACGATATGGTGGTTGCATATTATTATGCAAGGTACTTCTACAACTGGTCACTTGCAAAATCAAAGATAAATGAATATATGCAGCAGGCTCGCAAAACCATAGTTCTTGCCGAGGAGATCTATTTTAGTCCATATCTGGTCAAATATTATGAACAAATTCGAAATCCATAGCATTTGACTGGAAAATGTTAGATCAAAAAATGAACATTCTGGAATATTGACATTCAAAATAAATATCCCTGATTTAGATGATATTAAAATTAAATATTCCTGACTCAATAAAAAGAGTCGGGAATATTTTTTTAAATTATTTTTATTTTTATAAGGCATATTAAAAAACTGCAGAAAATATTGAATTAACTTAAATAAAAATTTTTAAACTTTGCTCTGCAACTGGTTTATAACCTCACTCTATATTCTCTGTACTTCTGGTTATTAGACTGTAGACTTTTGATCACAGCGAAGAGCGGGAAAAGATGATGAAAAAAAAACTTTTATTTTATATCTGCATGGTTGTTTTATTCTTAATAACTCAAGAAATTACTATTAAAACAGATAATAAAGATAGTTCAGTAATCTTTGGGTTTAACAACAAGATTTATCAATATCAATTGTTAAATAATACCTTAAATCAAGTGTTTTCAGGAGATTTTTTTATTCTCGACTTCGTTTCCTATAATGATCAATTTTTTTTTGTTGCTCAATCAAATGATGAAAAAGTTTTATATCAATTTAAAGAGAAAAAAATACTAAAGCTGAAAAATTTTGGCAAAAATAATGTATATATCTCTAATAAATATGTTTTATCAATTGATTATACAAAGTTTTCGCCTGATTTTAACGGATATCTTTTTAATATATATGAAATAACCGGGAAAAGCAAGATTTCATTAAAACATAAAGGCAAATTTTACCTTAATATTATTATCAATGATACTGAAACTATTGGCGATACTATTTATTTTACAGGGGAAAATTCATCATCAATCAATCTTTATGCTTTTAAATACTCAGTTGATGATAAAAGTTTACACAAAATTTTTGAAACTAAGAAGAATAAAAATTTTCTGAAGATCTGTAATATTGATGAAAAAATTATGCTTTTTTCATCATCGAATGATTTCAATGCTTCCATGGTAAATGATGACAAACTGATCAAAAACACCAGTAAAGTTCAGGTAAAAGATCTTCTCTTTTATAACACCAAAACATCATCACTAAACAAGATCGATATTAAGTTTAACATACGCTTTGATTTTAACTTCTATGGAGTTGCATTTTACTTAGATGATTACATCTACATCCAGGTTATCGATAAATATTATAAAACATATCTCTGCAAACTTTCATATAAAGAAGATTCTGTATACTTTATCGAACTTTTTGATCTTATCGATATCAACTCAAACCAAAATATCACAGGTTTAAACGAAGATTCAAGTGTCAGTAAAAATTCTAATAATAAAAAGATACCGGATGATCTGACAATTTATAAAATTATCAATAAAAATTCGGATCAAGCCGGATCTCAATTAAAACAGATTCTACCTTATATCTCATACAATTATTTTAAAAGAGAATTTGGGTTTAAATTTGTAGTTCTTGATATAGGTGCCATGAAGGTGATTTTTAACTTGACTCTATAATCAAAAAAGTATAAACAAAAATATAAACCATCAGTATTTCCTATCTATTTGTTCCACTATATAAACTCTTTAAAATAAATATCTTCACCAATATTTCTTTAGTTTTACAGAGCAACTTCATAATTTTTCCATAAATTGCAAGCATATTATTTGTGAATACGGAGGCGTATATGAATACAAGAAAATTAATAGTTTTTGGGATCATTTTTCTTCTTGTTCTAGGTTTGACTTCTGCGGCTTTTGCAAGAGGAAAAGGGCAGAATAACTTTGTCAAAATCCAGATCGAATCAAAAGACTGGAAAGTTGTTGAACCAGCTTTGAAAACCTACTATGAATCTCTAAAAGAGCTGGTAACAGCTAATTTAAACGCTGGTTTTATCTCAGAATACTATGCAAAATCAACTATCGATATGTTAACACAGGCATATCAAACAGCAGTAAAAACCAGGACAATATATCTCCCACCTTTTGGTTTTGGCTCTGGAATGGGTTTCGGTCCTAAAGGACGTATGGGATCCAACCAGCCTCAAAATCCAGCTGGTCAACCTCAACAGGGTCCACAGCAGGGATCCCAGGGTCAGCAAGGACAACAAAATCCTCCTCCAGCAGGTCCTGGTTTTGTGAATCCTAACCTGACAGAACAGCAAAAAGCCGCCTTAAAAAGTGTAAATCCATTTATAACCAAGGTTATTGATTCACAGATCAATCTATATAAATCTTTCAAGGATGTAAAAATACTCACCGACACTCAATATTCAAATATCATTGAAAGATTGAATGAGCTGAAAAAAGCAGTTGATCAAAATCAATTACCTTTGATAAATCATGGGTTTATGCAATTTTTAATGCTTTGTGGATATAATAATTAAGCAATCAGGCTTTATGAAATTCAATCAAATATGGTTCTTTGATATTACAGAAAGACCTGGATAGATCAACTGGATAAACCGGGAACAAGGATAAACAGATGGGGAGCATTGGCTCCCCTTTTGTTTTAAATAAAGGTTCTGTTTAGAAAATGATATCTATAAAAAAATCATCATATAACAGCCAAAAGTCCGGAAATAAACTTGAATCTATTACAATTCAATGATGGAATTCTAAAGTCAGATAAAAAAAACATAAAAGATAAAAAATACATCTTTATAACAGGGGAACATGGAATAATCGTTTTCGCAACTTACAGGAAAATAGACCTTAAGATTGGATTAATTAATACAGCTCTATATAGTTTGAGAAGATTATCCATGTTTGTCGATATCTGCAAATGTTTTTGCCATGCTTCGTCTCTTCTTTCAATAAGACTTGCATCATAAGTGCTTCGATAATCAAAAAACCTGTAAGCAAAAAGCACAATAGTATCATAAAGTGTCAGCCGGTAATATTGTTTATAAATAAATTGAGAGAAATTTCCCCTCTGCGATGAAAGCTTTATAATATCAAAAGGTGTAAGTCTGCCACGAAGAATTTTCATAATTATTGAATTTTTCATAAAGTCATCAAGGTCTTTAGTTACACTGATTATCGCCAAGAAAACTTGTGGAAGCATAACATTTAGTTGCGCGGATTTTTCCTCTGCAACATTATCAATATTCGCATTTCTTTCCGATATCCAGCTTGTAGATTCAACTAAACCAGTCTGGATTTCAGGACTTCTACCAAGATCCACAACACAAGAATTGCCTTTTTCTAAAAGTACGGGAGATTCATCCTCATTTTTCTGGTAACCTACAACTCCTTCATTTACAGATACAAGCAGATCAGCTGTATCAGTAACAGCAACTGTGAAATCTGTGCCCCTGACAGATACTGTTCCGTTCGGAGTCTGTATAATATAAGATGATTTACCAATGAGTTTGTTCACAAAAGAACTAATAGAACCAAAAAAAACTGATATAAGAGATTGATTCTGATTATCTGCATTCAAAATCGTTGAAAGCTTGACTTTTGTCCTATCATGAATAGTTATAATAGTTTTTCCATCTGTAAATACAATTTCAACCTGTGATTCCTCAAAAGTTTCTATTGTGTCACCAAGTAAAACATTTTGATTTATCTCAAGTTTTTGAGCAGAATCTTTACCAAGCAAAGTTATCTCCGCTTTTCCAATAATTTTTCTAACCTTACCAAATGTTTCATAATCCTGTGCAGCAGAAAAAGTCATCAGGGTTAATGTAATAAAAATTGCAATAACAAGAGTTACTCTCAATTTTAAAGTTTTTTTCATTTTGCCTTCTATTGGATATTAAAACTATCTAAAGGATTCTAAAATTGAATTTAATTATAAATATAAGTACTTCACGGACTTTGGACTTTAGACTATTATAACGTTACTTTTACTCCTGGATTTTCGACTTTAGATTTTTTGCTGAACATATATATTATCAATATTGCATATTTTTAAAAAATCAACTATACTATATAAGGGAGTTTTAAATGTATTTTATTGGGACTGCTGGATTCAGTTACAGGGACTGGGAAGATGTCTTTTACCCTAAAGGTTATGATAAATTCTCATATTATAGTATGATATTTAATTTTTTAGAGCTCAATTCAACATTTTATTCACCGTTTGAAAAAAGATTCTTTGATAACTTTGCCAAAAGGTTAAAACCAGATTTTAAACTTGTCATCAAAGCCCACCAAAACTTCACACATAGAAAAGATTTTTCAGAAGCTGAGTTAAAAGATTTTCTCTTTAATATATCCGGTTTAAAGCCTTATCTGCTCTGTATCCTTTTTCAATTTCCTTACTCTTTTCATTTTTCGACAGAAAATATTGAAAGGATAGAAAAAATTAGACAGCTTGGCTGCGATTATAATATTTCTATTGAAGTCAGACATCAATCTTTTTTACAGGATAAATTCTTTGAATTTTGTAAAAAAAATAATATTATTTTTGTAAATATTGATCAACCTCAGATCTCATATAATATCCCCCTTTTAAGCACTGTTACAAATCAAAATCTTACTTACTTTCGTTTTCATGGCAGAAGGGCTGATAATTGGTTTAATGAGAATATTGAACCTTACCAGAGGTATGACTACCTCTATTCTGAAGATGAACTCAAAAATCTTGCAGAAATAATAAAAAACGGGGATTGTGAAAATATTATAATTAGTTTTAACAATCATTACAGAGCTAAGGCCGTGATAAATGCTCTGCAGCTTAAAAATCTTCTCGGTGAAAAGCCAATAATTTCGGTTGATCAAATAATAAGAAATTTTGAAAATTCTAACGAGAATTCACTGTTTTAATTTTAATTTAGATATTGATTCACCTCTTCTATAAGCTGTTCCACCATAAGAACAAGGTTATCATAAGCTTTAATAAAATCTTCATCTGAAAGCATATAAATTTGCTGTTCAAGTTTATCTATTTCTGTTAGAAGATCAACAAGTTGATTTAAAAGCTCCATTCCTTTTAGCATGTCTTTATCCATCTGATCCAGGTTATTGTATCTATCTTCCAGTTCTTTTAATTTCTGATTTAATGCAGCTATCTGTTGTTCAATATAGGCTTTTAACTCTGCATTTTTTGAATCTACACTTACAGGATCAATTTTATCGGTCTGCTGATCTGTATTAGCCGCAGTTACTTCTTCTTCACTTTTTTTAATAGGATATATACCTAAAATATAACTTATACTCCTTGATTGATTTGTATTTGTAAAAGTTTCATCAAATACAAAACCAACCGCTGCATCCGTTCTTTTATAAGTAGAATTAAAACTTCTTCCCTTCATAAACGAGAATTCCCAGAATTCATGCAATAATAGATCATAGTTTGCTATAATTATCTTATCAGGAGTAGTAATACCTGCTCTTCTTGGATAAAATACCACTCCTGTAACTGGATTATTTGGATTATCGAGTGATAATATTGTGTTAGGAATAGATGACTTAGAAAAATATTGCTCATTTTCTATAATACCAATATTACTGATCTGAAAAGGTTTATTGTAGCTTTCTCCAAGGTATGTGTCAAATAAAACCCCTATTCCAACAAAGTGACCTTTTACATCAAGATTTTTAATCTCCAATGAGACCTGCACACCAATATTATAACTATCAAGTTCAATAAATGAAATAGTTTCTATTAACTCAATAAACTTTGTCCCCCAGGTATAAACAAGTTTGTTATCCTGTAAAGTAAAATCGTTAATGACATTTCCTATTGATTCCAGGGTATATTGAAAATTGTCATACTTTATTAAAATTTTTGAAGACATGGGAGATGAATTAAAAAAAACATATGTATTTAGTTTTTTTATATAAATATTGAACATCCCCGTTTTTTTATCTGTAACAATTTTATAATAATCATTTTCTAGAGTATTATTCTTATTCTCATCCGAAAGATTGAATGAAATAAAAATAATCACAAGAATTATCAATATTAAAGCTGAATATCTCAATTTTTTTATTTTTTTATTCATAAAATATTTTCCTGATTTTTTAATTTGTCGATCTGTATTTTAGATACTCAATAAATCTATTGAGATAGAGCAATTAAAATTTTTACCAGAAGATCAACTTTTTTGGTAAGAAATTCAATCAAAGTACTTATTACCTTTAATTTTAAATTTACTAACATATTTTCCCTTTCCAATTGATCTTTCATAGACTCAATATTTTGTTCCCTGAGATTCAGTTCACTATCGTACTTGTTAAGATCATCTTCCTTTTGAGATAATTTTGCGGCATAATCATTTAATTCGCTCTCTTTCTTCTTAAGTTCTAGATATTTTTGTTCATATGCCTGAGCCATGGCACCAGCGCCTTCAACTATAAGACTTTCTATCTTTGCTTCTAAAGTAGCTACTTGATTTTCCAGTTCATTTATCTTATTTAAATATTCAGTATTTTGCGATTTTAAAGTCAAATTTTCATCTTTCAGAGTTTGGTTCTCGTTTTTTAAATTTTCAAGCTCAGCTGATGAAATTTTGGTCTGATCTTCAGTATTATCCTGCTGTGAAATTGAAATTGATTTTTCTTCTTTAAGCTTATCATAATTTGCCAGTAGTTCGTTGTATTTGTTTTGCAAATCGGTATATTCGTTGTATAGTTTTTGATAATCCTCCTGTATAGCTGTACCAGATGCTAGTTTACCTTTCAGCTCTTCATGTTGAACAAGAAGTGAATTGTAATCTCTTTTTAAATTTTCAAATGTAATCATCTGATCGTCATACTTTTTTTTCAGCGAATCGTAATCTTTTCTAATCTTTTCATATTCTATATTTAAACTGTCATATTTTTTCTTCAACAATTCGAGTTCTTTTTGAGTTTGTTCATATAGAGTTCTATACTTTTCCTCGGCTTCATTTATTGGTGGTAAACCCTGTCCACCCTCCAGTCTTTTTGTAAGTTCAAGTATTATCTCTTTATATTGTTCTATTAGAGTCTGTGAGATATATAGTTTTTCATTCATCTGTGCATACTTTTCAATATATGCATTATCTTTAGAAGTCATGGATTCTTTAGCTGATAGATTCTGAAATTCGGTTTTTGCGATTTCTTTTTCAAATAGTTCTTTATATTTACTGGCATAAACTTTATCCTGTTTCAGTGTATAAGCCTGCCAGAGAAAAAAGTAAGCATTAACTTTCAATATGGATGATGCTGAATTGTCAACAAAGTTTTTAAAGTAGGAAATGGCATAGTTATAGTTACCACGTGAATATTCTATTCGACCAAGAAAATAAAGTGAAATTACCTTTTGCTGTTCATTTAAACCTATTTGTTGAGCCTGTATTATTGAATTCATAGCCAGATTGTACTGGTTTGTAAAAAAGTAGGATAAACCTAAAAAATAAAATGAAGCAGCCCTATTCTGAGGCTGAGGATTTTCTGAGATATACTCATTAAAAAGCTTTATTGCTTCGTTAAATTGTTGTTTTTCAAAGCATTCAAGTGCTGATAAGAAAATACTATCCCCTTCTATTCCTTGCTGCGCCATAAGAATATTTGAATGCTCTGCACTATTGTGATATAAAAAGCAGAATATTGATATAAGAAAAATAAATGCAAAAATCAATAACGATGATTTTTTCAAATCATTATTTATATGCATAATATAGTTTCCCTTCTTAAAATATTTTTCTCTTTACCTATTTCTTTAAATAAAAATACTAAATTATTTAAAATTTACAGATATTAAGATTTGCTTTTTAACTAATCCCTTCTCTATATAAAAATATAAAACAGGTCTTTATAAAAAAATAATAGTTCATTTTTAGCAAAAATCATTATTTATAATATCGGAAATTTTTATTCATCCTTCTTAATTCTTTAAATATTTTGAAAAATTGCATTTTGCTTATTGATTAAAAACACGATTAAATGGAGAAGAAATTAAGATAGTTTTGCAAATAAAAAGATTATAAAAAGATTAAAAGAAAAAGTAATGACAATCAATAATGTATTTTGAAAAAAAAATTCAAAAATTTAATTTGTAAAATAAATATTCCAGTAAAATATTTTTAACTAATTTGAAGATACAGAAAATGCTTGAAGTTCATCTTTTGAAAAAAGTTTGTCAATATTAATAATCATAAGTATTGTATCCTTATCCAGCTGACTGACACCTGATAGATACTCTTTATTGATACTGCTATTTAATACTGGAGGTGGTTGAATAGTGGAATCATCAACCTCACATACCATTTTCACTCTATCTATAAGTATAGCTATATTCATCTCATGAGTTTCTACAAGAATAATAATGTCACTCTTTGTTGAATCTTCGTCAAATTTGAATCTTTTTTTTAAATCTACAATAGGTATGATACTATTCCTAAGTTTAAATACTCCTCTTATTGTCGGGGGCATATTTGGTATAATAAAAATATTATCCAGTTTTTCTATCCCTTTAACCTGCATTATATCTATACCGTATAACTGATTTTGCAGCAAAAAAGTCACAAATTTCTTTTTCATATATATCCCTGGAATAAATTTTGATTATATTTCCTTTAAAGCAATATTTATCTCAACTTTACCAAAAGGCAACTGCAAAGGAACGACCAGAGTCTCAAGATCCTTATCGGCAATTTCAACATTATTTCCCTTAATTATCGAAGGAGGAGTAAGATTGAGATTATAGCCCCTATTATGAAGTTTTGTAACTGCATTTGCTGTAATCATATTGGCAAGTTCGGTAATGGAGTTAATAACCATCTCATCAACGGTTGTATATGTTTCACCAGTCATCATACTGCATATCTTGATAGCTGTATCGGTATTCATGTCTAAAAGCAATCTTCCTTCAGCACAGCCAAGTAAGCCGATCAAAGCTGCAACACCCTGAATCTCTGTAATTCTATCTTTAAGATAAATATCTTCTCTTCTAATATCAACTTGAAGAACTTCTTTTAAAATTTCATAAGATGCTTCAACAAAAGGGTTTATAAATTCTATATTCATATTTCAC